>Ga0126342_10000493_pt1 | contig 43457 bp, 39 predicted proteins | sample Cyp1metagenome_FD_92528 | JGI IMG/M metagenome (GOLD analysis project Ga0126342, IMG submission 92528) | Coral microbial communities from Lord Howe Island, Old Settlement Bay, Australia - Cyphastrea 1 metagenome | ecosystem: Host-associated > Invertebrates > Cnidaria > Coral ...
AACATCCATTAAATCTCCATTAAACATCCATTAAATCTCCATTAAACATCCATTAAATCTCCATTAAACATCCATTAAACATCCATTAAACATCCATTAAATCTCCATTAAACATCCATTAAACATCCATTAAACATCCATTAAACATACATTAAATCTCCATTAAACATCCATTAAATCTCCATTAAACATCCATTAAATCTCCATTAAACGTCCATTAAACATCCATTAAATCTCCATTAAACATCCATTAAATCTCTATTAAACATCCATTAAATCTCCATTAAACATCCATTAAACATCCATTAAATCTCCATTAAACATCCATTAAATCTCCATTAAACATCCATTAAATCTCCATTAAACATCCATTAAATCTCCATTAAATCTCCATTAAACATCCATTAAATCTCCATTAAACATCCATTAAATCTCCATTAAATCTCCATTAAACATCCATTAAACATCCATTAAACATCCATTAAACATCCATTAAACATACATTAAATCTCCATTAAACATCCATTAAATCTCCATTAAACATCCATTAAATCTCCATTAAACATCCATTAAATCTCCATTAAACATCCATTAAACGTCCATTAACCAGCACTTCCCTCTCCAAGCATCGCCCCATAGGACGCGACCGCGAACTTCGTCAGCGTCTGCGCCTCAGACAGCAGCGCCAGGTCCGAGATCAGCGGCACGGAGGTCGCGGGGAGGTTGAAGCCGGCACCTACGCGGTTAGGGATGATCTTGTGCGACAAAAAGCTGGTGAATTGACCATGATACACTTGGGTAATGTGTCAGGATACAATTTTGACTATGTTTTTGACTGAAAGTATACTAGCATTTGGGATGATAAAACTGATCATGACCTAATTAAACATATTTATATGATTTATATATGTGTGTGTAATGATGAATCAATGATGGCATTGATATATACATTATATATATGATGATGATGATGATGATGATGATGATGATGATGATGATGATGATGATGATGCTGATGCTGATGATGATGATGATGATGATTGTGATGATGATGATGATGATGATGATGATGATGATGATTACCCTCTGTCTGCTATGGAAAATGCTGGAAAATGACCCATCTACTTCGATGTAACAACGATAATGAGTTGCATGTAAAACATCGTGATTACCAGAGGGCAGCCAACAATACAGAATTATAATGAATTATAATTATATATATGTATAAGAACATGCAGTGAGGGTTGAGGAAAAGATAGGAATGACTAAATCTAGATTCAAATCTAGATCTATGATGATCTGTGAATATACAACGAGCCGTTGGTTTCCCGCTGAATAGGGGTCTCCTCTCTCACTGGTCTCTACCTTCGACGTCATGCCTGGAGCAACAGGAACTCAGGATACCCAGGGAAAAGGAGCAAACGTGCGAGTACTACACGGCTCAAAACCTTCCATAGTCTCCATTACAACTACATCAGTCATCATATATTGATCTGCCCAACCTTTGCTACGATTGTCAAGGATTGCCAGTCCAGCCATGCCAAAAAGTTTGTCCATCCACTATACCTAACATGCGCTCATATGCTAAAACGCCCCTAAATTGCAATGTAACAAACTACCATGGTAGTGACTACCAAACCCCAATCAAAACATCATCTACAACGGATTTCCAGCAAGCCATGATGACCAAAGGGTAGCCGCGTAGCCGTGGAGATGGATCATCAACTCCATCTAATTTCATCTAAAACACCCTGGTTTCATATGGTTTCCATTATATATCAACCCCTATATCTCCTGCGAAATTCATTTAAACAAAAAAAACAAAGATGCTCCAAGAAAATCAGAAAAATCTTGAAAAAAAAACACATCCTGAGGGTCCCGAGACGCCTTGGGACAGCTTCAAGCGCCCCACCGCAAAGAGATGCAGCAGCAGCGTTCCCGTCCGCGCCACGCCGCGGGGCGAGGAGGGACTGGCGTCCCCGAGATCGCCGAGATCGCGACGCTCGGCGAGCTCGGTCTGAAGCACGCCCCACACCTTGAGATAGGGATATATGGCTCAATGCTTGGTACCCTCTGGTAAACTAACATAGCTATGGAAAATTGCTATTTATAGTGGATTTTCCCATTAAAAATGGTGATTTTCCATAGTTATGTTAGTTTACCAGAGGGTAATGTCTGGTACTTGAATATTAAATATATCCAACCACATTATATGTCACATTGTATTTATAAATATCTATGAGCCTCCATAGTGTGTGATTTATCAATTTATAATGAGTCCTATAATTATATGCGTATTTGTGTGTGTGAGAGATATTATGTATATGTGTGACTTACTATATCTGCTTATATAGTTACATTATGTTATATTTAAATCTGTCCATTTATCAATCTGAAACTTGAAAGCACGGCAACTGAGCACAATCCGCCAATCCGCATCTTTTCCTAGCTGAAACATGGGAAAATATATACATATCGTGGTTTCCTTCGTGTGTGTGTGCTGTTGTGTCATGTTGTGTCTTAAGTCTCAACCCTCCTAAGCTGTAACCCTCCAAATCACTGTAGCAGGGATACATTGTGTACGTGATATTACGTGATACAGTATGGTTTGACATGGATCATATGGGATACAATTGTGGTAGCTGGATGGAAATGGGATAATTTTGCCAGCATTTGCCGCTATCGCTTGGCATGCACATGGAAGCTCTGAAAAGATATCAACAGGTCACGATGAATCACTATGACGCAGCATCGCGGTTGAAATCAAGCAATAGTCATCGAAAAGCGATGCGAAGACCTTGATAACTTGGGTCCTACCGACATTTGGAATTTGCCTAGCAGCCACCAAGTACCTACATATAACTACATAGAATCAACGGGTCTTCAGAAAGGTGCGACATTCAGATCCGTTTTTTTGTTTGTATACCCATAGGATCCATGTATGGTATATATGCTAACATTGGGGGTATATTGATGGTAAATGTTACCATATATAGCAGCACCATGGATCCTATGGGATATGGCACCTCCGAAACCGTCTCCGCGAGGTTCCCCAGAGCCGGATCTACTCGATGTAAAACTCCGATAACCTGCTTCAGCGATGGCTGCAGTGGAAGCTTCAAGCGCTCCAAAAAGTTTCCTCGATGTGAAGACTAGAGGTGGCAGGATGACTGGTAACATCTGGTAACTGCTGTGTAAGCTACAAATCTAAGAAATGATGCTTAAATCTATGGCCAACTTGGCCGGCCGGATGGCATCTGATGGTAACTTGACTTCACTTGGACTGCTAGCAGTATCTAGCAGTTGTCATGATGGCCACTGATGATCACTGATGATCACTGATGTCAACAACTTTGCCCAAGATGTAACACCAATTTGAATTTTAAAAAACAAAAACAGATATACACAATGAATCCACAAACCGATTTGAATGCCATCCTCAATTTCAAGCGTGAAAAACCATGAAAAACCCATCACAATGAGGTCCGCCAGGTCGCACTAGATTCTAACCATCAACTTGAATCAACCACAGAAACTTCAGTCAAGAGGCGTTTCTTCAGCCTCCTTCGATATGCCACACCGGCCACGACACCAGCTGCTACCACGCCAGAAATGACCACTGTCTTCGTGGTGGCATGGCGCGGCGTCTGCCGCGCCCTGGCAATGACGGGCAACGGGGTCAGCCGGAGGGCGGCGCAGGGAAGCGCAGGGGCGCCACAGCATGGCGTGGGTGGCAGCATCTCCAGTTTTTTTTGGAAAACATGTGGAAACATGGAGGGACCAATTCGTAGGATTTCGTGGGTTTCGTTTGGTACAATTTACACGACCGTGCCATTTATAGGTTGTGAGAATTTGGGAAATAGATGGAAATAGTGAATGCAGCTGCCAGTCCCATCTGCGACACGATCTCCATGTTTGCTGCTTGAATCAGCTACCACTTGAAACATCTTATACCCCCAGTTGCGGGTAGTTGTGACACAGGGGCAGCACGTGGCATGTGGATGCATGCGGCATGTGTCGTTTGCGAAGGGCGGGTAGCAAATGGCAGCTGACTGAACTGTCATGCAAGAAACACGTCATGCTCAGCCACTTGGCCTGTGAACCCAAAATCGAAGCAGTCAATGTTGATATGTCAATGTATTGATCTACGTTTGCTAACCCTATCAAGTGAGATCATATGGCTCCGAGACTCACCTACCACTTTGAAGTAGCCTTCATTTACGAACCGTGGATTCCAAACAAGTTCACCCAAAAACCTTGCAGTCAGCCCAGCCCCCTCACCAGCACCCTCCTGGCAGGACAGGGCAAGCACCCCACTGGATGAGCGTCTGGTAAGGCGAGTGGGGCTCCAGTGGCACCAAGGAGGGGAAGTGAAATTGGCGGATTCATGGGACCCTTTTTGGATATGCTTGGATCTTTGGGTACTGAATGAATCGAAGTCATTAAAATAATGATGTGGATGATTGGAATGTGGTCATGATGGATAGTCATCTTCGATATTGAAATGCTATCTGCTATGACATGCCATCATATGCTATGACATGTTCAGGAAATCTCAGCTATAACAGCTACTCAGCTACTCGAGAGGCACGCTGGTCTGTGTTGCTTGGTACACTGGTACACCTTGTGCCTTGAAGAATGACTATGTCTTATCATTCAGGGCTTATCATTCATGTGGAAATTAAATCCATAAGCCCCCCCAATTTTTTGATGGTTAATACCCACCCAGTTGACCCAGTTCAGGTCATATTGGGGATGTGGCTTTTTACTGTCAATAATAGGTTTACCAGGTTTACCAGATTACAATACATTACATATATCACACCCGGGTTCGGGGGCTCTGCACCTCCACAAGGGTGAACGACTCGTTGACATCGGTGTAGAAACTTCCTGGTGATACCGTGGTACCAACAATGGCGGGATCCGACTGAGGCTGACCATGAGATAGGGATGGATAGTGCGGAAGCATGGGGAAGCGATCCGAATCGAGAAATCCTGCAAGGCGACCTGTGCCTCATGGCACAATTCATCCTGAACCCTAACACCCACAAAAACCCATCCTAAAACCTTAAACTCTACACCCCAAGCCCTGAACTTTCACAACTCTGAACAATCCAGAGTAAAAACATGGAAAAACTTACACACCAAAACACCTAACCCCAAAACCCGGCTTCTTGAGCCCTTAAAAACGAGTTCGTGATTTTAGCGTAGTTTCGTAGATATTTCCCAGGAAACCAATCCATGTAGTCATGCGGATACCTACTTGAACATTAACTCATTGAGAAAGATTGTGACAGGAGATCTATAATGATTTAATATACCAAAGTTTGCCAAATTTTACCTCAATAATTCTGTTCAAAGAAAACCAGTAGTTCCATCGCAGCTTGCCCTGTGCTGTACCACTCCTCGCATCGCCAGCTCTAAGGCAGCCTGCGGCGGCGTTTTTTCATGATCTTGAAGATGCTTTCTAAATGGCGATAAGCCGTGTATCACTGGGGTATATATATATATACCCGTATGTATATATATATGTGTGTGTGTATTATGACATATTATGATATTATCCCACTATATCTGGGAAGGGTATCCCCGGTATCATAGCCCTTACATAGCCCTAACAGTTTGCTATTGAAAATGGCCATAGAAATAGTGGATTTACCATGATTTACTCATTAAACATGGTGATTTTCCATAGTTATGGGACAGTTTACCGGAGGGTATCATAGACCTTATATGCTGGGTACCTCCAATAAATCGCTTCCTGTTGCATGGCCACTGAATGCCACTGTGACATCTGCCCATCATCCCCCAGTCCTCGCCAAAGGCGTTGGTGGCGTTGGGGTCAGCCCTATGCCTCAGTGTCGCTGCGCATGGCTACACGCATACTCTCTGCTATCCTTGGCTGAACTTCTGACGCTTTGGTCGTGGCTCATATGAGTCGGTCATATATATAGTCAGTCATATGTATATAAACTATAATAATGTATATAAACTTTGGTCATGGGTCATATATGGTCATATAATGTATATGAATGATTATAAATGTATGATTAGCCATGTGTGACAATGGATCAATTTTTCGAATCAATTCTAGTGGATTCTGTGAGTCCTGCCAAAGGAGACTGGATTTTAGGCTCCAGAGGCTGAGCCCGCCGGCTTCAGAAGGAGTAAGACAACACCTGCCATCGATGGAGGCTCCACCCACTTTGGCCCTTCGCTGAAGGTGATGAAATGCCATGAATCAAGCCCCTCAAAAGACCAATGCCGCTACTTTTCCGGCCCTTGTGACCTCAACAATACTCAGAATCGTTGAACACAGAACACATATCTAAAAACACCCATATTGCGCGTCATCCAAAATCAAGAATCCATATTTATTGGATGGTTTGAATATGTTTGAATCAAGTAAACCACATAGAAACAAAGTGGGCCTGGATCCCCTCGACGAACGCCATCATGCAACGGGGTATGGCCCTGGCCGTAGCGGGAGGCTGTTCTAGTTTCCAATCTTTTCCCATCTTTTCCCATCGAGGCGTGTGGAGAAAAAAGAGGTTCGAAGCCATAAACCAATGCTGTATCACATATCATCACCTCTTTTATTAGCTGATCAGCTGATCCTCCACGAATTCAATCCCTAGTCTCATTGGTATTTTGACTCCTTAGGTCCCCTATATGTTCCCCATGGTTTTGAGGCATCCATGGATCATAACGACCCTCGGGCCATCCCAGCCATCAGGCATCGTCCGCCACCTCCGGGTCGTTGCGACGCTGTCCAACATCTGCCCGCGCTTGCAGAAGCATCTCCACCATCTGACCCGGCACCAGAGGAATCATGGGAATTGAGAATGATTGACCATGATTGACCCATGGGTCGGCTTTTTTGTAGATAAGTTTTGTAGATTCATTGTAGATAAGTGGGAGGTATACCTGTTATATAACTAATTGACTAATGGACTAATGATGGACTAATCAACGATGAACTATCAAACGGTGATTTAACATGATTTAACCCTTTGGTGTGCAGTGGGGTATAGTGAAATAAAAGTTAATGGGATAATGTAACATGTATATTATATATAATTATGTATATACAGTTTGCCTTGATTTTCCTTGGTTTGAAAAAATGAATAGTGATAAATACAAACGTGCAAGGCATAAACGCATATCTAACCCAAAACCACTTGATCAACCAATTTTATGACTGATTTCCTGATGCTGGGCAGTACAGCTGAAATTTGGACAGCAGCTGCACATTGAGTGCTTGTGAATCATGTTTGACAGTCCACAGTCCACATCTTCTTTCGCTGTAGCCTTTCGTTGGCCCGTGTCAGTGCAACGCGCGACAAACATGCAATAGACCTTCTCTAAACTCCAGATAGCTCAAGAATAATCATCCAAGAAAGAAATAGATCATTGGAATTGGATTAGACAATTATGACAAGAAAGCGGCACATCTTCCCGTGATCACAGCCTATTATAGCATATTAAGCATATTACTGCCATTGTTTGTGGCTTCGCCAAAAACCACACCTGCACACGCTCAGGAGACCGCAGCATGTTGGTTGACAAGGCCAGTTGCAAGGGGAACCTTGGAAGGGCAGCTGCGCCCATGTGTTTTTTTTTGCTAAGGAGATATCATTAGAATATATCGTCACCAACTATAGGGTCAAAGAAAATTCCAAATTGGATATGATATATATGATTATATATGTATATATCTCTGTTATATATGGGTAATAGAAATGACATGTAATAATGTAATATGGATGATAGAATGTACTGTGGATGATATGGCCAAATAGATCCAAATGAGGTTCGTAAATGGGGCCCCTCTTAATCATTGAAAATAGTTGTTAGCACCCCTCTACAAACAATATCAAACAATTGCCAATAACTTAGATGATTTTGATTGATTTTGGGGGTCTCCATTTCAGAAACCCTCAAATGGATCCAAATGACAGCTACACATTCTTTTTGGAGAAAATTTGCCCGGCAAGTGGGATTGAACATGGATATGACGCACTGACCCTGCAGTCTTTGTGGCCCAGTTCTGTGTAGAAGCATTGCAGTGTTTGCGAAATTGGGGAACCCTTAAACAACTAGCTAAAATCAATTGCAGTATCCCTACTTGGAGGTGTATGAATGGTGTATGTGCATATTACATATCTACTATCTACAATATGTATATGTAGATACGCGTGTATTTTACTTAGATAAATATATAAATAGATACATTTTTTGTATAGATATGTGATATATGTATATACAAATAGTTATATAAACATATATAAACAATATTAACAATTATTATACATATATGATTCTGAACTTCGTATGCAAGTTGTGGAAGTGTATGACTCTGCCCAGAAGCTCGCCCGTGTCGAAGGCCAAACAGCGATCATTGGCTTCCGCCTCGACGTCACGGTCCCACGACTCGGACGTTAAGGGGTTTCTGTACATGTTCCCTTTGAACCACTCCGAATGCTATGAGAATTCATGAAAATTTACATAATGTATCATAGATACCATCATCATTGGGAGTCTCTTGAACAGGAACATTTGGTTTTAGCATTGTGCCTCCAAGGCCTAGCCAGACCAGACCATGCCGTGGCGCCCGGCCGAATTTTCCAGCAGCAGCCGCACTGCCGCGCAGTTGCCCTATCCATGGGATTCTGAGGATCCGTTTTGGGCCCAGGAGTTAGGAGAAAACTTATGTTCAGCATCTAAGCTTTCATGGTTAAGGATGGTTAAGGCGGTCAAGGAGATTGTGGATGAACAATGATGAACATGGATCACTTCATTGAACGCTCTGCCTCATCTTAGTCTTACATATGTGGCTCCCAGCTGTTGAAACTGTCTGCTGGAGATGTTACTAACTCAAGGTCTTGTCTTCTTTGATTTTTGGCCGCGGCAATTCATCTCCACTCAGCTTCTTTGGCGGCCCTTTTTCAGCCGCTTGGAGTGGAGGAAAAGCAAGAGTATACAGGCCCTAATGGAAAATATATTATATACCCTTAGGATTCAAATGATGCCTGAAAGCTTGGGCAACTTATCCATTTCAAGCCAGGAATGTATCTACAAATAGGTCATCAACGAGTCCACTGCAGCCAACCAAAGCTGTGAATCAGGTCGCAGATGCTCAAAATGTGCCTCTCCCGGTACGTCCTGAAAAGGTGGAAGGGTGGGAACCGCTCCCTGAGGGAAGTTGAGGACGAACAAAAGAGGGCGTAACATGGACTGCTGGATTTGACATGATTTGATCTATATAATATGTTGAATACGTTTGGTTTGCAATTAGCTAGGACAAGGACACTTTCAGTTAACTTCTGGCCTTCAAAATGCATCTCGGAGCATCCGGCAGAGCTTTGACAAAGGCCTTGTGAAAGTTGGAGCTTTGCTCCAGCGGCACGATCATGTCCTGCTGCCCATGCACCAGCACAAAGGTTGGAAGCCTGGCTTGACGCTGATTGCAGTGCTGAGATGGTCTAGTTGTGGTTGGAACTTACTTGATTAGGGCCGTAGGGAGTATACAGTATATGATGTATATGGTATGTCCATGGTTGGAGAAGCGCGATGTAGGGAGTATACAAATGGCATATAAACTTCTTGTGGGAGTGCATTTACCGGCACCCGCAAAGCCACGAAAGCCGCAAATACACGGTGCATATTCTGTTCAGACTGCAGTATCTGCAGTGCAGCAGCACTACCACGATAAAAAAGCGAATCCTCCCACCTTCAGCCACAACAAATTGTTTCCATCATCAAATCAAAAGCAATGACAAACTGGCCACCTACATTCACAAAAAGTCCACCCGCAGCCGTTTGTCTCACTTTTTCACTTTTTACCCAAAACAAAACGGTGGTGCCGCCGTGGTGCTTGGCCATCTTCCCCACTTGCCCGAGCAGTTGCGTCGGATCTGCCGCCGCAAAGCGCTCCGCCGCGTCCTGCGTGGGGCCCAGTAACAGATCCTGAAAAGCGCCCTTGGAGGCTGCCAGCAGCTGGGAAGATGTCGAGGGAACCTCGGTGTTTCACCGGCTTTCACTGGATGTTAATGATGTTACTATAGTATCACCTGGATAGAAATCCTATGAGATTCTATAAAGCTTGATTTTGTTAAAGACATTTCAAAAGGTGGTGGGAAACCATCAGTTGTTCAATGTTGTGCCTGGATTCAAAAGGGGCTACCATCTGGTTTCTATCACCTGGCTGGCAATCGGAATTTCAAAAAATTGGACTATCATGTTTAAAGAAAGGTGGAAAAAGGCAAAGTTCTTCAAAATTGGCATGTGGAAGAACATGACCATCAATGATTTCATCCCCGGATAAACAAGCTCATTATGCTCATTGGCCCCGTTTTTGGCTGTATCCCCCACTTCACCAACCAGGCTTTATCAATACATATTAATACATTGTTCGGAATGCCAAAACAAATTGACAGGCCCTATATATAGAGCCTTTTGTTGCTGAACCATGCTGAACCCCCCCTATGGCTGATGGTTCAACAAAAAATCTTGCGGTCCAAGCAGCAGAGGAACCCAGGAAATCTCGCACCGCGCCTTGTCCCAGATTCGCTTCATAGGCTGACACCAGATCAACCACACCTGCTTGAGAGATGACCAGCGAAGCAGGAGGAACCTGGCGGCTTCCAGGCTGAAGGTCAAAAGATGTCAAAAGTCTGCACACCCTTGGGGTCATGGAGGTGATGGATGATGATATGGTGATATATGGTGATGGCATATGGTCCATGATACATGGTGATGATACATGGTGATATAGTATGTTGATCTATCTATCCAATCCAATCCATCTGTCCATCTGTCGGTCTGTGTGTGCGCATGCATATTTAAAAATAGGAATGTATAAATATCTGCAGGTTCTTCTATAATCTTCTATAGACATTGATGCAATGATGTATCTATATTTGAATCTAAGTGTGTGTGTGTGTGTGTCAATTGCATATCCTCATGAAACGTAACATACAGATCATGCTACAGAGTCTGATGTGCCGGGTCCACTTCTTGGTATGTAGCGTAGATTATCCAACCCCAGTTGCCAGTTACTATCACAAGAACTACTTGTTTGAGGGCTTGTCATCCTGGGTGGAAGGGATCACGAATCACAAAGACTTGCCCTTAAAGCCTTATCACTCAACCTACGACCCTAGGGCAACGGTATTGTCGATTCTATTCTTCAAGTTCTTGTTACCCCGCTACTCTGCCTGTGAACACCCACTTTACGATACTTTACGAACTCCGGGATCGCCCACGCACCTCCTTGGAAAACATGGGCTTCTCCAGCCCCTGCTGCAAACCCAGCCAGGTAGCCAGGTGCCCCCCTGCTGAGTGGCCCAGCAGCGCCAACGGCGCTGGCGCCCCAATGAGCTCTGCGGCCTGCGGAGTGCGGAGCCACTGCAGGGCCAGGTGGAGGTCCCGGAAGGTCTCGGGGAAGCCGCCACCAGAACCCACCTGGATGTGGAGATGACTTGGGGATGGATTGTGGTTGGAAGTTTGAAGGAAACCAGCAAGATGGATGGGCAAAATTGCTGAAGTTCTGGGAAACCAACTCTATCAACACAAATTAATTGCTTTCTTTCTGAGATGTCCATAGATTTTCCCAAGAAAAACAAGGTCTCAAAGGTTTCACTGGCACAAAACATGTAGAATCCACAAATTCCATCTGCAAAATGGCCCTGATGCCAGACTGTAATCGGGTCTATTGGGAGGGATCACTACTGAGGGTGAATAAATCGTTTAGCATGTATGGATCACTTCCAAAATTCATTGCCCATAGGATCCATGTATGCTATATATGGTAACATTTACCATCAATATACCCCCAATGTTAGCATATATACCATACATGGATCCTATGGGTTGAAGGCAGCAAATACCCGGTATGATCCGGTAAAAAATGCTTGGTATCACTTGACTAATTCGTTAAAGGACGCCAATCTTTCCAAGGGCACTTCAGCGACCGAAATATCCACACAAACCCATTCCCTTACCTTCACTAAAACCTTTCACCAACCCATTGATTTGCTGCGCAACGAGGACACGACTTTGGCCAGCACATGCGTCGAGTTTTTCTACCTCCTGCAATCTACAACCATGGTTTCACTCGGGTCTTGCATCATACAGTACATAATTAACGAAAATCAAAATCCTCCTCCATCAAATCTGAGAGTCCGATCGATAGTCGACATTCCACACGCAAAAGTTCTTCGAGACCAGGTCATCCGCTATCTTGACCATCAAGCTGCGATCGAAACCTGCTTTCCAAAAGCCACCATGGATTAACATAACGATGCCGCGGGGAGTTGACCCTGGTGTAAGCAGGTCACCCTGTTGCAAGCGCTCCGGACCATAGCTGACCTGGTGAAGTGAAAATCCAGGGCCAGAGGTCCAAAGGAGCAGCGTCAGCGGAAGCCAGGCGCGCCATTTATGTTGCATCTTGCGGATGAAAAATGAGACCTTTTGCTTGATGTCCAGGATGTCCAAGTGCAGGACTATGTCACTTCAACTGTTTGTTGATGGCTCATGATGTCATTGATGTATGTGTTTTTGTTGTCTTTCAGATTTCGGAGGCCATCCTTTTAAGCAGTCATTGAGACAAATCAAATCAAAGGAAACCTTGGATGCACCAGTTCCCTACACAACCAGATCCCTACAGCTAAAACCTTTCCCGCTTGGATGGCCTGTCGGACTGCCTCGTGCAAGGCCTGGCATGGCGTTGTCGAACACGAATATTGAGGTCGTCAGGGAAAATGGTGAATAACCCAGGTATAACTGGGGTATATGCCACATGCAAGTGGTAACAATTGGGTATAACTGGGTTATAGCTTATAACAAGGTGATAGTTATAACAATTTATACCATGTTATAATATGATATTGAAATGCCGCAACATTCTTTTCCGAGAGAGACATTCAGGCCGTTTCCTTTTTCCCAAAAAATGCACCACATGTGCCACATGAATTTCAAATGAAGTTGTGCTGACATACGACATGCAACTCCAATTAGACTTGGGCATTGGACCCTCCCAAATGGTCAGACCCTTTCCTCCACGTCCCTGAGCAGCCCATTGGTCCAGAGTTTCCCCACATGATCCCTTGGGCAGGCGTGTCGACGCTGAAAAGCCACCCTAAGCAGCTCCGCCGACCTGAGTTGCGCTTCTCTTTCCTTGTACCCTCTGGTAATTTAACATAGCTATGGAAAATCACCATTTTTAATGGGAAAATCCACTATAAATGGCAATTTTCAATAGCTATGTTAGTTTACCAGAGGGTACCCTCCGAGAATCAGGAAATGGAATCCCCTCAAATTACCCGTCGGCAATCACAGGTGGCAAGGGGAAATCCCCATAAATGGAGGTTGTCATGGCAAAATGCTCTGAAAAATCTGACAAGAATTTCGTCCATTGCCATGTTTGATTGTGAGAGGGTAAAAATGATGTTTCTTCATTATCCCACTCGGTAACTATAGAAAGGTCAGATTACCAAAGGGCGAGCTGGGAAACATTCTGATAAAACCGTGACCCCATTCCATTTCACCTATTGTGAGGTAACAGGTAACATCAGGTAACATATAGATGCAAAGAATCTAGCATGTAATTGTAGATTCAGAGCCATCCTGTTCGGGAAACTATGGCATGTGGCATTGGGTGTTCCATGTTAGCTTCAGGGATCCTCAGAGTATAATGCAGATCGTGGCGCTGCTCTTCCAAAGCACATCGAATGTCATCCTGAAACTCCTGGTCCCACAGGGTGGTCAGAAAACGTAGGCAGTTGGAAAAGAAGCAACAAGAAGGGTGGAAGCAAACACAACCATGCCTTTTTAGGTCTTGCAATGATATCACAATATATCACAACCATTGACATCATGACCTCATGACCAGGTATATAATGCTAGTTGTTACAATGTATCCAAATCATTGACAGCTTGAATGGTTGAATCAACACACAAATCGTCACAAATCCGCTTGCTTGTTCGCCCCCCGGCACCTTGCTACGTTGCTTGGAGCAGGGCCGCAACGGAGTTCGAATGTTAATGATCCGGGAGGGCCTGGGCGACGTGAGCCAAGAGCCGCCAATGACCAAATACAACATGGCACACACACAGACACACTGACATGCACATGAAAGTCATAGGGAAGCGAATTATTAACTTAACCATACTTAACAATTTTCCACAACCGCCGCACTTTTTGTTGGGTTCATGTATGTTCATGTTCCGTAGCACACATCAAATGTCATGAAGGCACAGCTTTTAGCACGGTACTGACTGAAGCCTGAGGGTTCATTCTACCCCAACCTAAGGCCAAACTGATCAATTCCCCTAATGTCTCTGGTAACCACCTTAGTCACTCATCCAATCCTCCGTATTTACAACCGCGACACATCCGGCTCAAATCCAACGTTTCAGGGGGATTACTAGTCAGAAGGGATTAACCATCTGTGAAGTTTGAAAATGGTTGGAAGCCGGGAGTGTCTCCCAAAGCTAGCACCATAGTTTTGCTGCTGGGCCCATAGTTTTTCTAGTGGGCAACGAGTTTGGCAAATCCAGTTGGCGTGAACTGCACCCCAGGGCTGTCAGGAACATCACAGCATTCACAGCACATAGGCTCTCCAACCAAGCTTTTTCACATCCACCAGGTTCTAGCTAGTCATATCAAGTAGCAGTCGCGCCAAGCAACGTGGATGCAACGATTTTGGAGGGTGTCGCCGCCGCCCCTGCACTTTGCTGCATGGATAGTACTTGGCATGTAACCCATGAGCATAAAACATCATAAAACACCATAATCAATAAAACCAATAAATACAGCAGGTCAAAGAACGAACATAAAGAACTAGGTCACTTCGCAGCTATACCCTGAATTTCGTAAATTTAGCACCTTTGAGTTGTTGACTTCAATCATGATCTCAAAATTTCATAAAGTTGAAGTGATCTTTAACGACAGCTGCCTGTCCAAAGCTCCTTTTTTCTTTCCTCCTTAATCCCAAAAATCTGTCCAGCGAGTTCAAGCTTTGGCAAATCATGCTTGGTCAGAGCCAATCCGATCCGTCCTTTGTTCCTTGGTTGTTATGGAAGGTCACTGGAAAATGTTGACATATATGTGAAAAACGTCGTGTATCTTCATGTTTAGGGAGCGCCATTCCAAATACAATGTCCAAATTGCATGCTGCAAACTGCCAGAACAAGACACATAATTACTAATGTGGCAAAACCACAATAATACACCGTCCCAGTCTTTAAAAGTTTGGGCAATTCTAAAAAAATGTTTAAGCATCCCATTCTAGGACCTGCTCAATTTCATACACCCCAGTCAGGGGTTCTGACTATTATTGGCTTTACATGGCTTTACCATGTTACGGTACTCCACTTGGCAAGGCTCGTGGCCAGAACGCGCGCGTCCAGCTTCAAACTCTTCAGCAAGTCCCGGGCTGCCGCTTGAACGTCCGTGGTATCCCAGGCCTGCCGTGACTTCCCATAGCCGGTCACAACGATGCAGTCCAACCGATCCCTGTCCTGCAGGTGTTTGGCCACCGTGGTGGACAACCACCATTGCAGTGTGAGACGGGCTGATCCTTCTGAGTGCTCGTGAAGGTCCACCATCCGATGGTGAAATTCGGTGGATTTGTGAAGAATGGGTAGCAAGCCATGCTGGAAGATATGCCCCCCAAGATTCTTGTTGCCATAGATGTCCCTACACGCAAGCAAGGCATTGTAGGTGACAATGTCTGGCTCAACTTTTGCACCAACCATAGCCTCGAACAAATTCAATGCCTGCTGCCATTGATCGCCCTTTTCGTATGCGCTGATGGTGGCACTGCAGATGATAGCATTTGGGTTCACTTTGATTTCATTCATTGCCTCAAATAATATCAATGCCCTCTGCCATTGACCACCTTTCTCACAGGCACTTATGGCCGCACTGTAACTTATGACGTTGGGTCTTACCTTATCTTGGCGCATTGCCAAGAGCAAATTCAACGCATGTTGCCACTGACCACCCTTCTCACAGGCACTGATGGTCGCACTGTAGCTAATGACATCTGGGCTAAGTGTGGATGAACACATTGCCTGAAATAAACCCAAGGCCTTCTGCCATTGAGCATTTTTTTCGCAAGCACTGATGGCTGCACTGTAGCTAATGACATCTGGGCTAAGTTTCGAGACGCACATTGCCTGAAACAAGCAGAGCGCGTGCTGCCATTGACCCCCCTTCTCGCAAGCACTGATAGTCGCACTGCGACTGATTATATCCGGGTTCAGCTTGGCCTGTTGCATTGTTTCCAAGAAGTTCAATGCCTGCTGCCATGCCCCAGCCTTCCCACAAGCACTGATGGTGGAATTGTAGCTTATCAAATCTGGATTGATTTTGTTTTCCCGCATCGCTTGCAACAAAATCAAGGCCTGCTCCCATTCCCCACCCTCACAAGCACTGATGGTTGCATTATAGCTTATCACATTTGGGGTCACCTTGGTTTCCTCCATCAATCTCAACAAATTCAACGCCTGCTGCCATTCCTCACCCTGCTCACAAGCGCTGATCGTCGCATTGAAGCAGATCACTCCTGGGTTAACATATGCTGCCTTCATTTCCTGCAAACACCCCAATGCCTGCCGCCATTCGCCGGACGTCTTGCACGCATTAATCAGCGCACCAAAGCTCATCACATCTGGCTTCACTTTGGCTGCCTTCATGCTTCCGAAAAGCGCGAGTGCCTGCTGCCATTTCCCACCCTTCTCCAAAGCAGTGATCACTGCACTGTAGCTGATGACATTTGGGTTTAGTTGGCCTTCCTGCATTGCCTCAAAGAGCATCAATGCCTTCTGCCAGTGCCCTCCTTTTTCGTAAGCACCCATGATCGCAGTGTAGCTCACCACATCTGGATTCACTTTGTGTGTCTTCATTTCCTGGTATAACTTCAATGCATGCTGCCACCCGCTACCCTTCTGACAAGCAGTGATGGCGGCATTATACGTGAAAAGGTTGGCAGTAACCTTGGCATTGGGCATCATATCCAAAAGACTGCAGGCGTGCTGCCATAGTTTGGACCTGCCGCAGGTTGCAATCCCAACCGTAAAATCGCGAGCGTCGAGCCCCAAAGTCCCTCTGAGCGCAACGGCAAATGCCTCGGTGATCAAGTGTGCACGTCTCTTCTCGGCAAGTGCTTTCAGAATCTTCTGGAAATGTTCCCGTGTAACTTTCAATCCTGCAACTTGCTCCGCAGCTGTCGACTTCCACCTTCTGTAAGGACCAGTGCGACGACGCAGCATGGCCAAACACATCAACTCTGTTTTAATTCATTTTGGCACCTTTACATTAAGGCGCTGAACATGAAATGTCTTGAGAGAGAAGCACGATGAATCTACAATGATCAAAGCAAGCAGTTGCCTTGTGGAATCTGGCCCTACATGCCATGCCCAGTATGTCAAGACGGGCTTAGACATGCTTGGACTTGTCAAACAAAAATAAAGGAGTACAGTACAGTACAGGAGTAGATCAACGAAATGCAGAAATGCATTTAGTAACTGTGATTAACTGTACCAGTTGCTGGTTGTCATAAAGCCATGAGCAACATGAAAGTAAGTCCATCAACGCATTGGCCAAAAGAACAACCCACCCCACGCCCACAACACAATTCACGCGCCCTTCATCAGCTGGTTCTCTGAAAATAGGCTGCTCCAAAAAATATCATGGCGGATCATCAAAACTTCCCCATGATAGATGTTTGTGTATGGGGTTGATTAAACTTAACCATTGATAACCCTGAAATCAAGCCTCTCCCGTCTCCCTCTCAGCCGGGCTTTAGCGGCTAAGGGCTGATAAGTCTAATGGGCTTCCGCCATGAGCTGAGCAGTATCCATCCCATTTTACATATTTTGCGGTTAGTTGATGGGTATCCCAGTATCCCTAGTATCTCAGTATGTGCAATAATCCCCGTTTGAAACCAGGTAGGCATAGGTAGGCCCCATAACAAATCAACCATCATCAGATTCAGATTTCAAAGTCTGATATCTGCATCACCAGGTAAAAAATGGTTAAACCCATGTTAATCCCATATGTTCAATAGGAAAATTTCATGGTTGATATTGGTTGATGGTTAAAAAACCCTTGTTGATGGCTAAACTTCCCCTTGCAACCCATGAATCGCGCCTCCTGTAGCATCGCTGCCTCGCGAGCTGCGGGCGCTGCGCGCCACGCGACCAGCGCTGGATGGGGTGGTCCCGAGGGCGCCCCAGGGCACTTCGGGCCTTGGAAAACATGGCAAGAACAGTCCTTGGAAAATGTCGTGGATGTGGATGATATAATTAAACATGTATAAACATGTCTGGGTGTGCAAAAAGATGCAAAAAGATGCAAAAAGGAAGTGGGGTTTGATTCATCCAACCATGCCGAACTCTTGCCACCTCACCAGAGCATAAACTCGAGATACAAATGGCCAGACTGTGTCTGCGGGTATTATCCTATGCCAAGCAACTGGCTCGGATGTACTGAAAGCAAGTTCCCCTAAACCCAGTGATTCTGGGACTATACCCTTAGCCAAAACATGCCAAAACCTTCAGGTTGCCTGGGTTCTCTACTCCGTGTCCAGTCAGTCAGTATAGAACTTGACCCCAATGCTGCCAATACTGCTCAAAGAGGTTCCACAGCTTGCGATGTTACGTTGGAAAAGCGTAGGCAGGCAATTATCCAAGCGTGAGATTTAAGGACGCAATCAGAGTGACCATGGCATACTATGGCCAAGAACTCACCCCCACTATAGCTTAAGGTCTGCATCTGAACGGTCTTTTGCCAATGTCAATTTGCCGTCTCGTTGCACCACCTTTTCTGGTGCCACTGAGGCAGCAGGGGATCTATCTATGTGAAATGGGCTGCATCTGCACGGAGAAAGGATTGCATCAACCATTTAATATGACTCAAGAACCCCATGGTTTGTTTAACGTGAAATTCCTTGACCCTGCAGATCTGGCAGCTTCAAACTGCTTTCGGCCATGAAATTTCCAGCCGCCAGGGACGTCTGACACGGGCCCTTCCGAGAGGGAAGGATGTACCATTGAGAGGTACAGGTTTTTTATCTTCCGAACATGGAATTGTCCAAATGTTGATTGGGTTGCGACAATGCAGAATCCAGAGTCCTTTCATGATTCTCCTGTTTTACCAGATAGGTTGGACCAGTGGAGGGGCCAAACATCCCATGTTTCGGTTCACAAATATGTGGTGACAGCGACCTCACCCTGATCCAAGTCTGCTTCGCCCTGGAAATGCTGCTGCAACTTCTTTTCAAAGCGATCTCTCACTTCCTGGGGGACAAAACGAACTTCTGGGGAACACACGGGAATGCCAATAATTACATCATGGATACATATATATATATATATAATATATATGTGTGTGTGTGTGTTAATGTATGTCATATGGAAGTAGGATGCCTATGTATCTATCTTAAGGCAATCCATAGGTATATCGACCTGATTCATAGTTCTTGGATGTTCTTGGTACACATGCATCAAAGGTTCCAAAAAAGCAGGCGGAAGGTATCAGCCCTACATAGCCCTACTATAAAATGGGCATCATGCTCTACCTTTCTGTGGCCCCCAGTGAAATGGCACTGGGATGCACTAGGCGTGTCTCTAGGACTCTAGCACCTGTGTTGTGTGTATCCATCACAGCCAATAAAAACTGTTTTTGCTTAATTGCTTCAGTGATAGCATGTGTTTTTTCGGCGGCACGCCTGACATCATGTGTGGTTGGATTTGGCTGAAAACACCAAGTTTTGAGAAGCTGATAGATATAACCTCCGGTTTGACTCAGTTTGACTGGAAAGAACGAAGCTGGGTCACACTGAATGCCTGTGAAAAAAACGCAATGCTTGTTTCATTATACACATGCAATTTTTGGTTGCTGAAATAGCCCTTGTCTTTCAAGACATGTTGCATCCATCATGCGGTTCAACTGGATCGTTGGGGCCCTCCAATGCTTGGACCCCTTGCATCATCTGGGTCAAAACTCAGCCAGGAAACTACACAGGTTGACTAGTGTAGTGTTGATCCTCAATTCAAAAAACAAGACAATGAGCTTTCGAGATCTTTTGAGCAAAATCAAGGATAGCAAGGTAGTATCAATACTTCTCCCAAGATTCTGAACAAAATCAAGGTATCTAAGTTTGGGGTTTCCTAGTGTGGTCCATCTCCCATGCTCCAAGGGGCTGCACGCAGCAAGGCAGCTGCAAGCTGAAATTGCTGTTCACCTTCCTAGCGCAGTTGTGGTCAAGTGGATATCTATCCTTTTTGGATCTTTTTGGGACTTGCGACTAATAAACAAAGGTAAAACATGATGGAAAAAAACAACAAAGTTGCGAATATGTCACAAGTATGCGGCTTCAACCAACAATGGCTAATGGAGATGAAATTGCTGCAAAAAGGTGAAATAAAATATGATGAAGCGGAAAAGAAACTGATGTGACCCGAACACAGGTTGGCATATTAGTTCCAAAAAATTGGCAGGTAAGCGACCAGCGGAATGTTTGACCAGCCACACTTCAAAAGACCATCCCAAAGAGTTCCAAATCACTTGGTCGGAAAACTCATTGGGTTTTCCTTTTCTTGCTGAGTGTTCATGGAACCAGTCATGTATGGTTTCCTACACTTGATAGTTCATCCCACTTCGTAAGTAGGTTAGTTCACATCAGTTACAAACGGATTATCCCACTAACAAAACCAGGGATATAACCTAATGTTAAGTTGATAGTAATTAATAAGCAGCCCGAATTAATCAACACCCACATTCCAAAAAAATGTTTAGCAATACTACTTTGGGTTGGTCCCTCCCTATTTAAAAAAAAAAAGCACGTGCGACCTTATTAAACAACACCCTGTTCAGAACATCCGGATTGTGGTAGTCAGGATACATGTTTAGATAAATGATTTTAATTTTTCGTTTCATTGTTTTTACTTGTTGACCAGTAACAGTAATGTCTTGCAGGGATGTCCCATGCCCAATCTCACCATCTCACCTTGGGATGAGCCACCAAGTGCCGTCCCAGACTTTTCATCAATCCCCATGATGAAATCCCACTAAAATCCAACTGGGATGAGTTAAGTCATGTTGAATGCCATTACTATTCATGAGTTGAATTCCATTAAATCCCCATGATTTATGGATATTTATGGATATCATACGCAAATATACAATATGTTGACCTTGAAACATCCCGTTAAATCCCATTATGAAATTCCATTCTTGGATCCTTGTGAAATCCCTCAAATTTACCAGGCCACTGACAGGGCTGTACCGGCTTTGAGCACTTCCTCCGGGTCCATCAGCTTCCGCACAGCCTGTCACAGGGTGAAAGGGAAGCAAATGCAGGAAAATTACTGGGTCATTGTTATTGGCTATACTTTTTTCTCTCCTGGATGTTCATGACATTTCTGATTTTTTTTCAGGGAAATTCAGCAAAACTTGCAGGGCGTGCCGGAAACTCCATGGGCTTCAGATCCGTTGACTTGATTACGGTTTGTGCAAAAGATTTTTGTTACAGAAAAGCCATGGTTCTCACCATTTGACATTTGGGAGTTCGCCCATTGACCTCTTCTGACCTCTGGATACCCCATTTTTTCAGCTGGCCATGCTCCCCAAGACACTGGTGCCTCCACCTTTGGCATGGGACCCCTTTCACTGAGGGCTGGGAAACCAAATGCCCGGCCGAGGCGATTGAAGTTGTCCTCAGAATTCGCCCTTTGGAGCTCCAAAGTGGATCAACACGGTGGAAAATTCTAAATGGAGCACCAGGAAAATCGGAAAACCTATGAAAATAACGGATTGAAATATGATTGAAACCCAATCAAGAATTGACAAAATCCTTTGAACATCAAAATGAAGGCTAGCGACCCTGGAAGAAAACATGATGTAACATTTCTAAGGTCCTTTAAACAGCCTTCATCGCACTGCTGCCCACACCATTTTCTTGGGTTTCCACGTGTGACCTGGGATGAGGCTTCGGAAGATCATGGTACAACCCTGCAAAGGGGATTTGATAGCTGAACAAGCCGTCCCTTCTCCGAGTACTTTTTAACACGTTATGCCATGCATCATAATACACATTTTATAATATATATATATACACTTATTTATTTATGTTTATTAATCTATATTAATTTATATGTATTTTATATTTATTTTATGACTTATTTACATCTCAGATATCTTAACCTCAACCACATCCAGTTCGCCATCCAGTTCGCCATCCCGTCGTCGAACGCCAGGTTTCCAGCTGCGAGGCGGTCATCTTCGAGATCTCCAAGCGCTCCGAGAGCTGCTCGCGCGCCCTGCGCATGGCCTGCGAGAGCTGCACCTTGCGCAGCTCCGAGACGTGGCCCACGCTGCGGCCGCAATCCTGGATGGGTTGGGGTGGGTTGGGTGAGAAATGGTGCTTAGTTGATGTAAAATGATGTAAATCTCGAAGTGAATTCATGGATATTCATGGGATCACATGAAAATTGAGATCAAATTGAGTTGGACATCCAGTGCTGCAACGAAAATCAAACATGGTGAAAAAGTAAAAATGTGTAAAAATGATTGAAATCCATCCAAACAAGTTCTCCCTGGGACCCCAAGCATGTAGGCACTGAGGATGTCTCAGGATACATTGGAGCCTGAGGCCCTTTAAATGGACGCATGAAGCCACAGCAGGCCTGTCCTCAAATTGTTTCTCCACCTGTGGCTTTGGAAGCTGAACTACTAGGATACTAGGACCAGGATCAAGATTGAACCTCGCCTGTGGACACCCTCACCGGACACGACTTAGTAACTCACTATTGTAGCTTTCAGAAAGTGCGGAATATCCCCTGGTTATCCACTGATATTCCCAGCAGAGGGGTTGTAGCCCAGCGACAACGTCACCAAATCTTTGGGATATCCGAAAATCAGATCAGCACTGGTGTTTCAATGCGTTTGGTCTAATCTCCAGAAACACAAAATATGAGATATTCCCAGAAATTACTCGGATCTTTTTGCAAAGGAATATGAACAACTACCTTCAGAAATTCCTGGGCAGGTTAAGAGGAATAGAGCAGCTTGGCACGGATACAATTGATCGGATATAGCCGAGTCAATTACTGACCATGGGCATCCTGATTCGAGGGATCTTCCTCATGTTGTGGAAAGTGTATCTATCTTCCAGTTGTGCATGGGTGCTGAAAAACTTGAGTTTTTTGATTCTTTGCCACCAGCGGTAAATTGGGTTAGAACAGCTATAAAGCATCCATAAGTGGAAGTTAACCCGTAAACTTAATATGGGGCCTCCAGACATGTTGTCCCGAAAAAATATGATGTTCCGTCTCATGTTGAATTCCAGGGGTGTAACTGGAGTTTGTTCCCCCTTTTGAGCCATGAACGTGCCATTATCCTATTCCATCATCTATCCGGCGTACTGAATTGATAAATACCTCTGATGATAATAATCCCCAACAAACGGACATGCATGACCACTGCAATAACCAATCTCCATTGTGGTGTACAGTAAATCAAGAGTAGCAAATCCTAGTTACAACCCTAGAAACCACCAATATTTCTTTGGTTTCAACCCCAACTATATAGGGTTTTGTCTGAACATAGGGTACCGCAAAACCCCTTGGTTTATCATTATTTGCGCCATTCAAATAGCCTTGATGTGGGGGAAATCCCAAATCCCATGAGTCGCCCATGAAATCCCAGTAAAATCCCCATGAAAAAAACCAGAAATAAAACCTTTTTTGAAGTCCCAAATCAAATCCCATTCAAATCCCATAAAAGCCAGTTAAATCCCAGTAAAATCCCCATGAAATCCATGAAATCCCCATGAAATCCCCATGAAAATCCCCAAATAAATCGCCGCTTTCGGCCTCGAGGATGATGCTCTTCACCTCCGCAGAGCTCCTGGGCGCGTTGGAGCGCAACTTCGCCAGGTGCTGACGCAGCTGGAGGAAGGTGTCCTCAGCTGGAAACCATTGGTTATTAATAGTATATAATAGTATATAATATATGATAGTTAATATTAGTTTATAATAGTAATAATAGATTATTGACATAATAACAACTGTTGATAGATGAGTATATAATAGTTAATAATAGATATCGTAGTTGATTGCAAATTGTAAATCTAATAACCATAGATATTTAATAATACCTATAGTTAATATTGATAATTGTTAATAATAATACATTAATGGTGCATTCTTATTATGATTGACATAGTAGCAACTGTTTATAGATGATCTATATGATATAATAATAGATGATTGTTAATTTAATAATGACAACCCACTAGCTGATTGTAACTCTAATGACTATAAACATTTAATAATTGACATCCATAACTATAGTGTAGGATAGTTAATAATAGCTAGTTCATAATAGCTAATCTTGATAGTCAATATCTGTAGTTAATATTGATGGTTAATATTAATAGTACATTTATGGTGCATAATGGTTGATAGTTCATAATAGCTAATAATGCTAATGTTCGCTATTCATCATCTATAGTTAATGCTGACAATAATAAGCCAATCGCTATGATTACATATGATAACATATTATAACATTACATATGGTTACAATACCAACCATGACAATCAGCTAAAAGTGATTATAGAATATTATGCGTGCAACTAATGATTATATAACTAAGGGCTATTGATATTTGTGAAAGGTAAATCATCATTTTTTAGTAGGAATTTACTGTTCTATGGTTTTGGAAGCTGATTATATAATGGTATCTCAAAAAATTATTGAATCATATTTCAAAATACTTAATAATGGTTAAAATAGTATTTGATAGCAGTTAAGAATAAATAAACAATATTCAAAAACAGTTACCAATGATATGTCTAATGATACTTCATAATGAAATTAAATAATGATAATTTAACAGGATCAATCTTGATGATATAGCCAGGTAATGGGGAGCTGATAATTGCCTGATATGACATAACATTATCAACTACTACACTGATTTATTTAAACCTGGTAATGATATAGCCAGGTATATATAGTTGAGATTCAGAGGTTTATTATTGAGTTTTTCAGGGGTATTTGAAACCTGATTATTATGATAAACTCCTTTCCTTGATCCCACACAAAAAGGAAACCCACATCGGAAGCGAACAAGCTTCCAAGAAGTTGTGGGGAAGTCGCCAGTCAACACATGGGATCATGTGGTCATGAAATAAAGGGATGATGATTACTATTATTATTAATTATTATGATGATGACGATGATGATCATGTTTCTGTTGCATCTAAGCATCTTCCATCTCTCTCAGGGCATTGTGCCCCTTCTGCATCATGGCTTGCAGGTCCTTGTTAGCTGCATCTGTGATCCTGGGCGATCGATGCCCCCTGGCAAACATGTGATACCTTTTTGCTATGGAGGAGCCGTAGTCAAGACTCTCACATCTACCAACGCTCGAAAACGCCACACTTCGACAGAAAGTGGCGCTTGTCCGCGCTAAATTCTTGATCTATGTGTTGCTTTAAACAGGGGTAACTCAGGTGAATTCTCTGGATTCCTATGGATTCCTCATAGGTCATGTCATGTCGCATATCTTCAACCGCCAACGCGCCCAGGTGGATCAACTGCACCAGGTGACTGGATGCACTTTTTCTGCAGGTGATCCACCTGCAGATTGTCTGCTTCCCCAGCATTGGCCGTGAGCAGCAAAATTCCAAAGAGTAGCCTCGGAACTGGCCGCAGAGCTGGTGAGCAATGATCAATGGCAAGTGTATCGTGTGTAACTCCAAAAACAAGACATCTTCTGCGGGAATCACCAGATGAAGCAAGGTGCTCGGAAATCATCACTCCATGATGTGAAGAACTCTCCTCCAAATGATCGAAGAGCTGCAAGAACTCCTGCGCCAGGGTCTACATCAGGTCATGGTGACGCGTGGGATTATCCACAGATACTCTGCATATATATAATTAGATTGATATGCGAAACATGATATCACCATATATGATATGGCTGGTTGATTTCTGTTTTGCCAGAGCTTCTCAGAGAATTTGCCCCACCACAGTGTCCGCATCTTCGCGTGGGCAAAGGTTGCCAGGTGGACGTAAATTGAAATGACAAACTTAGCGGGGAATACTGGGTTGTACAAAATGGGTGAGACACTGTCATAAGCTACAGTGATATTCGGTGATGGCTGCCCAATGATAGCGGTAATCTGTGACATTCTGTCACTCTGTGCTCGGAGTGTCATTGCCACCAAACCGGTGAGAGTCTGACTTCCAGAATAAGGCACTACCTGGGCTCTCGAGACCTCATACCCCTAGTTTTCTTGCTCAAATCCCCCAAATCCCCACCGAACTAGCGTTGCCAAACCAAGACAACACACTGGCGGTTCGAAAATCCGAACTTTCCCAGTAGGATGACCGATTTTACAGCACCACTCCTCTGCCGTGATACCTTGGGCTCGCAACTCCTGGCCAGGAATTGGATGGACTTGGAATCTCCCCCGTTTTTGATGCGGAGAAAACCTCCTGATGGAACCATGGTGACCTGGTGGGTATAGTATCTACATAGTATCTATAGTTTAATGATAAAAAATATTGCATGGGCTACTTTAATTTGTAGCATCTAGCCTCCGGAAACTTGACATAGCCGCAGCCATAGATGGTTTGCCTATTTTTTCCAGTGCCATGTTCCATGGCCATGTTGGATTCCCAGAGGCTACTCATTACAACAGTCCCATCATGAATTTAATTCTTTAGTTGGACTCATGAATTATATCCCATAATATATCCCACTTAATTAGTACATATATCATTCGTAAATCCTCCCTCAGTTTAAATCTATCTATCATATATCTATCCTGTATTCCATCATATCCCATTATATCCCCATGATGGTCGGTTAAATCCCCATTGTTGCTTGCTTAATGTCATCATACATCCATTGCATCCCAACTATATTCCCTCCGTCCTTGTTTTTCTAGTTGAATGAAAATCAATATCACTATAGTATAGCTTGCCCATTTGGTTCGATGATTTACCTATCATATAAAAATGATGATGTTTCATAGATCTATTCCATTATATATAAGGTGGTGCCCCCGCAGTTATACGTTGATTTATAAAGCATAGTAACTATGGATACATCTAACATAAATCATAGTTATTGGAGATATAAACCAAGTTAGCCAACTATGGGGCACCACATTTTTTACAGATATGTATAGATATGATATATGCATTATTCGTCCATGTTTCATGCTTAAATCCCCATTTTTGGTGCTTAGACCACCATTTTTGGCTGGTGAAATCCCTTGGCAAAGCGCCTCATGGGCCTCTGGCAGGATCTTTTCCACAGCATCGCGGTCCAACATCACCATGTCCTCCTCGTTGCCCGCACCACCCAGGAGCCTTGGCGCTTGACTTGGCCGTGTTGTGGCAAACACGTGAGGGATTAAACATAAATATATATATATTTATTTATTTATTTGTTTAAGGCATCAAAAAAATATATATCCCCTGTTTTCTATGGCCCTTGCAACAGTTTGGAGACAAAACCGAGCATTTCTGTGCTATTTGCATCGTTTTGGAAGTGGAGCCTCTCGCTCGTAAGGTTTTTGCAGGACATTGGACCTGGAAATCCAGCATTCGCAGGGCTCGAAGCTGCCGTTTCGACAGCACCTGCAACACTTTGGAGTTCGAACCTTTCATTTTCGATTGTTGCTTTGAAACTTGCGTTGGTTTAAAGTTTGTTTATGTTTGGTTTAGGGTTGATTTAGGCTTGGTTTGAGGTCTATTTCAAGTTGGTTTAGAATCTAATTACGGTTGACTTAGGTTGGTTTAGGGTTAGTTTAGGGTTGGCCTATGGTTTACTAGGTGTCTATTCAGGGTTGGTAAGAGGTTTATTTAGGTTTCGTTCAAGTCTAATCTAAAATTAGTTAAAGTTTTTTGGTATAGGGTTGGTTTAGGGTTTATTTTGATTTCGTTCACGACTTTGTGGTTTAGGTTTCGTTTGGGATCTATTGAGGGTTGGTCGTTTGTTTATCTAGGGTTGGTTTAATTCGTTTATATAGGTGATATTTAGGGTTGGTTTTAAGGTTTGTTTAGGGTTGGTTTTAAAATTTGTGTAGGTGTTGCTCAAAGTTTTTTAGGTTTGATTCACGATATATTGGGATTGGTTCGTGGTTGCTTTCGGTGTTATTTAGAATTGGTTCAGGGTTTCTTTAGGCTTGGCTTAGAGATTATTTTGGGTTGGTTTAAAGCCTTGGTAGGTCTTGTTTCCCGTTTCTTTAAGGTTGGTTTAGTGATTTATTTCTGGTTGGTTCAGGGTTGGTTTAGGATTTATGCATATTTATGCAGGGTTGGTTTGTGGTTTATTTGGGTTTGCTTAGGATTTATTTAGGGTTGGTTCGTGTTTGTTTAATAAATGTTTTTTAGGGTTTATTTACGGTTGGTTTATGGTTTCTTAGAGGTGGCTTAGGGTTTATTTGGGGTTGGTTTAGGGATTATTTGCGATTGGTTTAAAGTCTATTTTGGTTTCGCTTACAACTTTCTTGTAGGTTTCGTTTAGGGTTTATGTAAGGTTTGTTTGGGGTTTATTTAGGGTTAGTTAGGGCTGATTGAGGATTGGTTTAGGGTTCGTTTAAGACTTACTTTGGCTTGGGGGGTGGTTTAGGGGTTATTTAGGCTGATTTAGGGTTTTTTACGGTTGGTTGAATTAAGGGTTATCTTCAAAATGTTTTAAGGCACTAGAGTCACCAAAGGACGGAAGGACCAAGGGACCAGAAGACAAGAGGACCAAGGGACCGGAGGACCAAAAGACCAGAGGATCAAGGGACCAAGGGACAAGAGGACCAAAGGACCAAGGGACCAAAGCACCAAGGGACCAGAGGACCAAGGGACCAGGGGACCAAGGGAGAGGACTGGAGGACCGGGAGATTCAAAGACCACAAGATTTGAAAATTGCATAAAAGGGCCAAAACACTGCACCAGCGCAGGAAAAAATAATATTTTTTGTTGATCCCTTAAATATTTTTTTTGAACCCCATGCGTGTTGTGGCGCGACAATGGAAGGGGAAGATCAAATGTGTAGATGTACAACACACACACATATATATATATATAATAGTGTATACTTGTGTTGTGTACATATATATATATATATAGTGACGTGCATATATATATAATATGTTTGTGTGTATTACCATGCATGTATGTGTGTGAGCATGTGTGCATAATATTAGGCGCACACATATACTATATATCTACATGCTATAATATGTATATATATACATATGTATATACAATGACTTGGCATAACAATACCCAAATCGTGAAAGAACAAGGCAAACAATGACGGGCCAAAGCAGCAGACATGGTGATCTTTGGACATGTAGCACTTGCAAGTGCAGTTGTGGTGTCAACAATGTATGAAAATAAACCTGCAAAAGAGTGGGTAAAACAACAATAAATCACCCATTTGGGAATGGTAAACATACCACCTATTTATGGTGATTTGGGGGATGGTTTACCACCTATTCATATTGCGAAGCACTACTCTGGAGGTTGGGCCTCAGGGAAGTCAAGATCCTCTGAAAACGCTCTGCCTGGCCAGAGGCCCCCTGGACCCCAAGAAACACTTTACGATCGACGTGGACCAGCCAAGGAACGACGACAATGAAATACATTGCTACGACGAACTAACCATCAGAAATCATAATCTGGGTAAAGCAATGCCATAAACCATCCCCCAAATCACCATAAATGGGTGGTATGTTTACCATTCCCAAATGGGTGGTTTATTGTTGTTTTACCCACATGAATGATATTATGATAAGTACCACGCCTGCAAGATGCACCCAAAGACTCCGAAATATGGATGCCCCCCGACCGTCAAAAACACACACCCCGCACCATAGCATGTGGGGAAAAAGTATGAACAAGTGGCTTTCCATGGCTTTCCCCCTTTCCAAGTTCCAGGGAATCATAAAAAACATCCCAATATCTTTAACATAACTTACCCAGCTATTGAAAATGGCCATAGGAATAGTGGATTTTCCCATTAAAAATGGTGGATTTGTCCATAGTTTTTTGGACAGTTTACCAGAGGGTATCATTCCAAACCACCCAGAGATTCCACCACCAAACTGTGCTGAGCAGCTTCTCTTCCAAGGTGTGAAGACCAAAGAGCCGCTGCCGGACTGTTTCGGCCTCGGGGATCGGTATGGCTGGTTCAGATGCGACATGATACAACAATCCATTGCTTACCCTCTGGTAAACTGTCCCATAACTATGGAAAATCACCATTTTGAATGGGAAAACTCACTATAAATGGCCATTTTCAATAGCTATGTTAAATTACCAGAGGGTAATGATGCTTGATGTGCTCTTTAAACCCAATATCAATATCCACCAGAATTTTGGACCCCAAATTAAGGCAAATCTCTCAGAATTTGACCATTTTAAGGTCGGGCTCAGCCCGATATGTAGGGTGCTTGAACATCAGGCTAAAAGCGTAGCCTGACCCATATGGGTGGTTAATCCGTTCACCGTCAAACAGCCGAAATTGTTCCTCCTCTTCGAACATTTACTTTAAGAGGGTGGACTATCCAACACTAATCCGTTCTTCCTATTACTAAACCCCCCTAAATAATAAAAACTACCCCAGATTATTTGTTTTGGGAAATTTCAGACTGGTCAATTCGACTTAAAATTGTTCCCTCTAGAAAACAATTGAAAAATCAAGGTCCATTTGAAGGTTCTACCCCCTTGATAATAGAAACTAGTTAGCCCCGGGGTGTTTTTTATTAGGGTCCGTTTGTTAAAATTTCAGTTTTTGTTAATAGGGGAAAGCTTCGAAATCCAATTTTGGCAATATTCTAATTAGATCCTAAAAAGGAATTTATATAATCGATTTTGAAATCGACAATTTTAGTTTATTCATTATTAAGGTAATTTAAGGTATATTAAGGTGTTTAATTTGATATTGGGAGCCAGCTTCTCCCCCGAATATTAAATACATTTAAATACCCCCAACAATAAAAACTACCCCTACGTTTCATTATTTGGGGTGACGTTTAATATTAGGGTGAAGGGATTAAACATACATAATGATCATAATGGTATCCAATCTACTAAACTGGATTAATTAGTGGGTTATGATGCATTTCCACATTATCAATACATTGTCAACCAAGTGGATACCCAGGCGCCACCTATTTTGGGGTTCACGCTACTGGGGGACCATCCCACTGAGCCGTGACGCATGGTTCTTCTGCTCAAAGTCTTCACAGGCACTATGTGCGAGCTCGTAAACCTGGCATCTCCCAAGTCTGGGATGGAAAACACGGTTTCTCCTGCATCGGTGGTATCTCAGTGGTAGAAAGAAACCTTCCTTTTCTATCCTTTTCTTTTAAGCATAGAGACCCTGACATGTAATCGTGAATCATTGAATTATGGCAAAAACCTATGTATGGTTTCCTGCACTGAAAAAAATGAAAAAAATCCTTCACCCAATGAGCACTAAAGTTAATGGTCAGCACCTACGAATCGACCAAGGGACCAAGACGACGGCCTGGGTTGATCCCCAGAAAATCCCAACCACAATAAGCACTACTATATAGCATGAAACAAATTGTGGATCAAATTATCACTGAATATATTTGATTATCTACTATATAAATGGATTACATGATTGCAAAAATTAAGTATATATATATAGATATATATGCGCATAGACAGATAGATGAGATTAGATGAGATGAGATGAGATTAGATTATATTAGATTACGATTTAGCTTTAGATTGAGATTTGGATTAGGTCAGATTAGGTAGATAGATAGAATGCAACGGACTGTAGTACTTACAACTCTGCAATCATGCCGTGATATCAGGATATCTGTGCACGATACCCGTTTTCTACAGGTTTCAAACGTCTGGCTTCACTGCCCCCGGACCAGCACGATCATGGCGTTGGTGGTCACCAAACCAATCAGCGAAAGCAGCAGCACAAATGAAAGCCTCGCTTTATTAGTGGGGTTGACTGGGTTCACTTATGGGGGGGTCATTGGAAAACCATTCATCGGTGTTTCATCTGTTTTTCCAGCTGTTAAGTCTGGGTGTGATCCTGTTCAGTTTCACCATTCTCGTTGGTTAGAAGTGGTTATGTCACTAAATGTCACTGCATTTCCACATAGTCAAAGTTGCTAATTAACCATATTAACACATATTAGCCATAGTTATATGGTATATATCCCCATATGGGGGCTCCGTACATTCGATAATTCAGTAGCCATTGTTAACCATTATTAACCATTGTTGTAGGATGTATAATACGGCGTATATTATATATATTTTTTTAAAAAAAAACATATAATATATTTAAATAGAATATTATATATATATATTACATTATACAATATCCTATAGATTATACATTCTATATTATATAATATATTTTACATATTATATATTACATATTATACATTGTATGTTATATATTAGATATGATACATTATATATTGTACATTATATATTGTATATGTTTATTATATATTGTATATTATATATTGTATATTATATATTATATATTGTATATTATATGTGTAACAACTATATATATACATATTATTATAGAATATTATAGATATTGTGATTGCGCCTAACACCCCAGATACAAGGGTGGTAAATTGGCTAAATATGCGGCCAGCACTTGAGCCATGCCCCAAACTCTTTCGGGATGATTGTTGGGAACCTCCGTCTGGGTGATCTTTACAGTACTTGGTGGCCTTCCACTATGTTGAGATGTTATAGCTTGATGTCTCTGGGTTTGCGAACCCAGGGACGTGTTTGATATTGTTTGATGAACCTCTGCAGGGCATCTGCTGTCCGGCAATCCTGGTGTTCAGCACTTTTTACATAAATCCGAAAAAACCATAGGAAAAACCCTATAAAGAAACCCTAAATGGACCCTAAAGAAAGCCTAAAGAAACCCTGATCAAACCATATGAAGGTGTATATAGATATAGTGAAGTACCTGTGGGGCGTAGCGCATGTGCTGCGGGTAAATATAGAGGTAACATATCCAATTCACACCCATTTTGGCTATCATTTAACTATCATGGGTTGGAGTAATTCTGTATATCACCCCATTTCTATAGTTGTTTGATCATTAATAACATTAATAACTATTATATACTACTAGTGACCATTATTAACCATGGTTACATCTAGAAAAAAAAAGAAATATGGTTATATCTACTATATCTATATACTATATATGTGGAATAGTATTATAGCGTATGGTTCACAATGACAATATAACCATGTATCATATATCTATCCAGATCTGACCATTATTAGCCGTCACTATTTTATTTTCATCATAGTCAGTATTATATAACCATGGTGGTAATTATTAACCATCATTATTGTCATCATTTTGTCATCATTTTACTAACCAAAAAATAGCCACCAGATACCACCATTAAATTACAATCATTACTTACATCATATCTAGGAGAGAAATTAAACTTTGATGCTTAATAGTGGTGCTTAATAATGGTGATTCATAATTTTAGTTAATAAGGGTGTTTGATAATGCTGGTGAACCATCCATTAATACCATTAATGTTGGTAAAACAACAATAAACCATGCCCAATTTCACCGTTTTTATAGGTGGCATAGACCATTCCCAACTGGGACATTGTTCTAACCACGTTCTGAAAACCAACATTTACCTGATATCTAGGAGCGGAGAAAAAAAAACATTGATGGTCAAAAAATAAAAGTGTTTAATAATGGTGTTTTTCATAATAGTGGTTAACCACCCATCACCATCTCCAGGAGTCTAGCCAAAGGGTAAAGGCGAGCCAAGCCCACCATTATTAAGTATTAACCACCATTATTAACTATTAACTATTGTCAATAATGCTTAATAATGGTTAATAATGGTTAATAATGGTTAATAATTGGTTAATAATGGTTAATGATGGTTAATAATGGTTAATAATGGTTAATGATGGTTAATAATGGTTAATAATGGTTAATGATGGTTAATGATGGTTAATGATGGTTAATAATGGTTAATAATGGTTAATGATGGTTAATGATGGTTAATGATGGTTAATAATTGTTAATAATTGTTAATAATTAATCGTTAATAATGGTTAATAATGGTGGTTAACCATTATTGACCCGTTTTTTCACCCAGGTACCGCAAGAGGTCTGCGTTCCATCCGCCGGAGATGCCATCGGTGATGCGACGCCAGTTCATCCCTCTGCTCGCCTCACGTGCCGAAGCAACGTATAGTTATAACCAGGGTGGTTTCAGCGTTGAAGCAATGGAAAATTGATGAAAATTGGGATGTACCTATCAAAAATATGGAAACATGTGGCAAAATGGTGGTCTAACCATGTGTAAACCCATGAACATATGGTGATTTGACCAATGAATGTTGGGATTTCACATGACTTAACCATCAAAAGTGGATCAACCCCAAAGACGAGACGTTGCAGCAGTTGATTGTGGGCATCTCGACATGTGCAAAACTTAAGAACCTCTTCGGTGTCTCAGAGGAACCCCTACTTGTCTGACACATCCATTATTTATTCCCCAATCATCCGTTTTGGTCAGGACAAAAAAAAGGTAAACCTGGTAAACCTGGTTGGTGGTTTCAACGCTCTTGAAAAACATACATCATTTCAGATCATCATTTCCGTAGGTCTCTCTCATCAGATTTGTAACCACCAACCAGAAGAGCTGTTTCTCTGGCAAATGGTTGCAGACCAAATAGAACTGGTTCAGCAGGGATGATACGAAGTCATCATACTCCGCTACGTCCACCACCAGCGGCTCGCTTTTGTTGGCGGCATGGGGGCCAGTCTCAGTAGCCGCAGTAGCCGGTTGGGTGTCAAGCACCAAGAACCAAAGCACAGCCAGGAAGGCCCAAACGACACAAAGAAGCCTGAGCTGAAACAGAGGCCACTGGCTGAATCATGAATGCATAGGAATAGAAATAGTAAGTCATGAGGATGGTCCGATTTGAAAATCATGGCAATCTGATGTTCATCTTTCCGTACCTGCTTTTGTGTCTTAAATACTTAAATAAGTCTATATATACATATATAATTAAATATACAACTACATAATTTAAATGTAATTATATATATACATAATTATATAAATAAAATTATATATATATAATCATATATATATGCTACCTCCCCCCCCCCAAAAAAAAAACTACCTTTTTCACTGTTTCTTTCTTACCCCTCCCAATACCAGTATCTGATCAGTATCTATTTTGGCGACCCCCTGCTTGCAAGTGTTTTTTGAACACATCTTTTACAAGTTCCATTTTTCAAAATGCTGTGATAGTCCCCGCTGAAATGTCTGCCACCAGCAGCCTTGGCTAAATCCATTCACCAGCCACTCATCTGGCACTTGAAAATCATGTTTGCCCACCGGGGATCCCCAACCAAGCAATAATATTCCATATAATATACCCTCTGGTTATTTAACGTAGCCATGGGAAATGGCCCATTTATAGATGGTTCACCTATTAAAACTGGTGATTTTCCATGGCTATGTTAAATAGCCAGGGGATAATAATGGCAATGAATATCGAAACATATCGAAACATATCGAAACCATACCTGCATCATCGCAGCCGCTGTAGATCCACTGAAATCAACATTTGGAGTCCCAACCCCCTGCTTTGTAACAAATTCCTCTTCAAGCCTCCATTTTGAGTCCCAGTCACAAAGCGGTAAGTGGGCTGTTCATCCACTGATACTTCTTTTTGGCTAGGGCATCCAAGGGGTTTGCCCGAAATGAAACAACATGTACAAGTCAACGCATCAAATTGCTGGACAAATTGCTGCATCACGGAGGTTTCAACCTCTTGGGGTGAAAGGGGACAGATTTTTTGTCGACACCCTTCTACATGGGATATAGTACAGTACCTCATTAATCACATTCCCCCAAGATCCCCCAATATTAGGAATACCCCCAATCAGAAGAGACCCCCAATCCATGAAATAGATCCAATACATTCCGTTTGGCTTTCATTTCGGGGTGTATTTGATCTCGGAGGAAAACTCTTACATCCGGTTATTGCCTGCTGACTGCGCTTGTCACTATCTCTTGGTCTTGATATGTCTTGATATGTCTTGATGCTCTCCGTTTGGTGGTTTTGCCCCCTGAAAAATTGGTAAAGTCAATGAGGATCATCATCCCAGGGATGAAAAAGGAATGTTTGCAACCAGCAGCCAGTTGGTGTCTACTCACATTACTCACATCATCCACCAACTGGGCACATCCCCATGTTGCTTTAGCATCTTTGGGCCAGGGATCCCCGCCAAGTGACAGGAACACCACGCCTGGCAGAAGTCCAAAGGATGCCATGGTTGCTTTGGATTCGCGCGGCAGCCAGTAGATTCTCCGCACGAGGCGCAGGAGCCGCAAGGAGAGGACGGAGAAACGTCCTGGAGGAAACCATGAAGCCCAGGGTACCATGGCCACCATGGTGGGATCGTTGGGCAGAATTTTCAGCTTGCTGGTTGGATGATTTCTGGAATTCTTGGTGCTGTAATTCTTGGTTGCGGTGGCCACCCCTTTCCCTAAGTTTTTCCATGGTTTTCCCTGGGTCAAAACTCAGACACCCGACGACATCGTCAGGTGATGTCCTGGGCCAATGGTCAGGGCCAAAGGCAGGAAAGCCTCGCAGTCTCCATCGCAATGAAAAAACAGCTTTGTACATCCATATGTTTGGCTGATATTAGCTGACTGTCCTAATTTCCATTCAAAATAGATCCACTCTTGTATTTCTTATGCAATGTTATATATATTATGTGATATCCGATGATCTAAACTGATGATTTCCCACCTTAAAAGCCTGATGAAAAAAGGGGATTTCTCTTTGCCTCGACCACACAGAGAAGCGCCAGCAGTAGATCGAACCAAAACCAGCTGGAGCGCCAGAAGCCCCAGGCGTGTTCTCCAACGAGCCGAACCAAGAACTCCACCAGGAAGAAAGCAAAATAGCCCAGGGAAATGCCTCAGCCGTGTTTGAAAAGAGTTGGTTAAGGTACCGTCTGAAGACTCTGAAAAAAGAGGCACCTGTAGCCTGTAGCTGCGGAAAATCAACATTGTTAATAGGATTTACTATGTATGTTACATACATTACATCGTAATTCAAGATGACATTAATTGAAATTGCCTCAACTTTCACATAGGAACACATTGGAATCCAAAATTGAACAACAAAACTGCATTGGCACCTCTATTTTGGAACTTTTACAATAGATCCCGATCTTGGGGCTGGATCTTCGAGAAACTAAGAAAAACTGAAGGTACCGGAGCAGCATGTCTCTTGTCAACAAAGATGCAGGAAGAAGATAATGACAACAACAAAAGCTGAAAGCACCAAAGATAGCACGTTTCGCAGCGAGGAACTGCGCCACATGTCTGGTTGATCTGTGGCATTATCAGCAACCAGAACCAATGCCACGCAGTGCAAGATTAGGAAAGAGAAGGCCAACAGGTGGAAGAACCATTTTGAGACGATCCAGCGGCAGCATTGCCAACACATCATTTGAGTCCTGAAGGAAAGGCCATTTCTGGACGGCACATCCGGGGGGGATGTGATGGTTATGGCGGTTATGGTTGAAAGCTGCAAGATCAAGATCCGACATCCGACATCTCCATGGGAATGCTGGTGTTTTTGCTGGATGTTCAAAGGTATCATCTCCACCCCTCTCCTGGGACAGAGCTGACATCGCATCTTTTTGGTCATTTTCTTCCCCAAGGCTCTGGACAAGGTGGTTCTCCGCGTCTTCCGGCTGAGACTTGCGCTCATCTCCTCGATATCCGCCTTGAAAATCTGCACTTGAAAAGGACAACAACGCTGTCCCGTCTGTTCCGGCACCATAGCTCGGGAAAGCTGGTGGCTTCAACCCATCAGAGATAATGCTAGCAGTATGCTAGCTATGACATCATCATCCCAAATGTAGCTGAACAAATGAAAGCACTAACAAATGATCGAAGGTGCCCAAAGATGCCCAAAGGGATACAGTTTGCAATTCCAACTAACATCGGATGTTTCGGGCGCTCCAACACTCTAGATTGCAAACCATAGCTGCCACCTTCCGGGATCATCCTTGCATCAAGATTTCTTGGATGTTTTTCGATGCTGGGCCGCCCAGGCCGTCCATAAGGTCAAAGATTCAATAATCCAACCAAGCTTCTGTCGCATCTTCAGATGCAACATTGGCTTTCATGACTTGCACCAAGAACTGTTTGAAGCTTGCTTCATCGGTCCTTGGGGAAGCACGAGGACAAGGCGACCCCTCTCGATCCACTGATCTGATGGATAGGGCTCTCCTAAACTATCCCTGCCACTTCCAGATTTCAAATAAGTTGGACCCCGAACTGGAAAACCAAACAAGTATCTTGGCCCCACTTCGAGCCCCAAACAAGAATAAAATCAAAAAATTCAACTCGAAACCCAGAAATCTGGCAATTACAAATTTCAAATAGGAAGTGTCTCTTCTAAACCATGTTTGGGCATGTTGTAGGGAAAATGTTCAGCGTGTAATCCCCATTTTTTGTTGACTACCCCCTTTTCTGGTGTGATTTCAATAGTATAAAATTACTCCCATAAATTCATATGTGAATTACATAAACATTCCTAAAACATCCTAAAACCACCAGTCAGAATTGCCAAGCTTCTGCCTGTGCAGCATGGGCAGGGAACGGTCGGAACTCTTCCGGATGCCCGACAAGCCAAGGCCTGAAACATCAAGCACGAGATCAAGGGATGAATTGGTTGGAGCACTCATACCAAAGATACCCTCTGGTAAACATATTAAACAAACAGGTTGCTATTGAAAATGGCCCAGTCGAAATAGTGGATATTTTCCCATTAAAAAGAGTGATTTTCCATAGTTATGGGACAGTTTACCAGAGGGTATTGTTGAAGTGGGGTCATCCATGTGGGGATGAAATGTTCTTCCCCGCCCCCATGGCGCATCCCGCGGCAAAGTCAGGACACTCCCTCAAGAAAGAAACACCCGAGACGAATTTCTTGCTTGAAAAAAGTGGACAATTTGATATTTGTGCATCATCGTCTCAAGCCCTAAGATCATCCACTCTGGTTGGTGGTTTTAACCATCTTGAAAAATATTAGTCAATGGGAAGGATTATCCCATATATTATGGAAAATAAAAAATGTTTGAAACCACCAACCAGCACTTAGTGCTTTCCCAAATATCAACAATCACATGTGGAAAAACCGTCTGAGATCACCGAAAAAAAATCATCCATTTTAAGGGAGGCCCACATCTGCCAACCTTCTCCCACTTCGGTAATCTGCCCTAATGCTCCCCCAACACCTGCGAACGGCACGAACAGGTGGGTTGGCTGGTATCTCCTGATCTTTCATGATTTATATGATTTGTAATTTGTCACATCAAAAATCTTGATGATGGGTCCATTTGATGGAGAGATGGTGCATCGAGCAGTCCTTGGTTCTAATGTGAGTTGGTGAGAAGCAGTTTCACCACGACGGCGGCATAGAAGCCACAACTGTTGGCGATCAAACTTCGGAGTAACCACTTCGCCAACTCCAACGTGGACTCTTGGACCCTTAATTTGAGGATGGTTTATGACATACTCACTCACTCACTCACTCTCTCACTCACTCCACTCACTCACTCACTCACTCACTCACTCACTCACTGATTGTACATTATATATATAATGATAATAAATAATTGATAATAATTGATAATAATTAATAATAATACATGTATGTATACCTTATATAGTAATAGAGTGCATGTATATCACTAGAAAAACATTCAGTAAAATTCTCTGCATCACCGTTTGACCCCGACGCCAGACCTGTCTTGATCTTGGCGCCGATGCCACCGATATTTTCAGTGAGATCTTGCATGGAACCCAAGGTGGTGCCAAAGTATTCCTGCATCCTGAACTGGGCCCCATGGGCAGTCAAACATGGCGAAATCCCCAAACTCAATGGAGCTATCTAGCTGGACAATTTATCGAAATGGGGGATTTTCCAGCAATGCCTTGTTTGATTACCGGAGGGTATTGGTCTCATGCAGATGCTGAGTCAGCAGTCAAAGTGAAGCGAAAGACTCGAACGTGTTTCAGAATGCGTGAAGCGTGAAGTCGCTTGAATTCTTTCAGGGCCATTCAGCAGCGTAGAAAGCATAGCAAACCCTTCCAAAAAACACAGCATTAACAGCCAAACACAAAGAAACCGGCCCAAACACCGACTAAAATGTCGCCACAAATGTAGCGTTTGGTATCGCGCCGCTTCACCATTCAAGTTTCGGGTGGAAACCCCCAATTTTTTTCCATTTCACCTCCAGATTTCGCCGAGGGGCATCCCCTTCTTGGGTGTTTCCTCTGGACCATCCGAAACTTCGGAGTCGTCGACTTTGGACTGCTCCGCATTTTCGGTGGCTGCGTTGGAGGTGGCTTCGCTGGTGGCAGGGGCGGCCTGATGGGATGAAAGGATCCCGGGATTTTTTGTGTCTACGATATGTTTTTCTTCTTCCATTTGTGGCTATGTATATGCATATGTAAAGATAGATATGTATACCTGTAAGTATGAATCGGTGCGTGAATTTTTTGTATATAAATATTAAAACAATAAAAAAGAACCTTTAGTGATTTGTATGTATATACATACATATTATTATATATACGAGTGGCGGACAAAATTACTTACTATACCCGCAATGGACATGGCCAAAGTGGGTGCTCCTCTATCGGTTGTGAAGGTTTGTATCGGTAAGTCAATTTGAACATGCCATGTCCACTCCCCACTACTTTAGTCTTCCGCTATTTTTGTCGCTTACTCATATATGTATATACTGCATATATATATAATTATATATATATATCATAATATCCAAAACCCCTCCAGTCGCTGCCCCCTACGCCTTCTGGTTGGCCGAAGTATCAGCAGAAGCCATGCCTTGCACTCAGGCTGGGGATAGGCTCTTCAGAGCTAATCAGTAGGATTTTCATAGGCTTTAATGGTACTTTAATGGGGATATATAATTTGATTTTAGTAATACACTTTAGTGGGATTTAACTGATTTAACCAGCCGAAATGACGATTTAACCAATTGACCATGGAAACTGGGTGTGCCGGAAAATGGTGGTACACCACCCAATTTGCGATCTCAAGATGGAAGATCATTTGTCACAGCAATTCACCAGCCTGATATGAGCTATTTTGAGGACGAGTTGATTGTTCCCCCTACGAAAAAGCAACCTTTAAGTTGTCTACATACCTATATGTACCTCTCTCGCCATCTCCCATTTGAGATGGATGGAGAGGGAGGTCAGGTTGATTCAAGATGAATAGGCTATGGATGGCTATGGGTAGCCCATTAATATATGATACCATAGTCATTAATAGGCTATGAATAGGATATACTTATGGCTATACTATATTATACCATAGTCATTAATAGATTTAATAGGCTATATTACTGTATATCATAACTTTAGTATGAGCTGCACAGACATGCGAAATGATCCTGTGGTGAATGATTGCAGCCTAGCTGGTGGACACACGAATTATATGATCATTCTCAGGAACTATGCTCATCATCTTGTTTTTTACATATATATATATATGATATATGTGTGTGTGATATCCACATTATACCCTATTATCCTATAATTGATCATAATAATTACGTATCGCTACATGAATTATGTTATTTCCTGGGGAAGTCCATGGTTTGAAGGTCCCCACTTCACAGAAAACATCCCAACGTCCCCAGCCTGGATGCGGGAGGCCGCACTTGGCCCGGCGCGTGTCAAAGGTGGCGATCCATGGCGCTGCGATTACAACGCTGCTGAAGGGCCCATAGCTGTGGAAAGCCTGGCTTCCAAGAGATGCAGAAAATCGCTCCAGCGAGGTTTCCATAAATGGGGATACCCTATTAATAGATGGTTTATGACGTTTATGATGGAAAAGCATCATATTAAAATTGATGATTTAGGGGCATTAAAACCGATGATTTAGGGTACCCCCATTTATGGAAACCATTGGAAAGCCCCATATTGGGATCAACATCTGTAGATTTTCGTATCCTCCAGAGCCTGTCATCTTCACCCTTCTGAGATGGCCAGGCGTCCTTGGGCAAAGTACACCTAGGCTTCACGGCTCCACAGTTGCACCACAGCCATTTGGGATTGCCTGTGAAAATTTGAAATCTCTATGGATTATTGCGGGTTACCATTAAGGATTTGTGATACTATGTTTCTGCGGGATTTATGTATGTCAGCAGGTTATATCGGTCTGCAGTGTTTGGTGCCCGTCACGAAATCATGGACCTGGGCCTTTCCATCTGGAATCCATCATCTAGGATATGCCCGCCCCAACAGCTAGCACTCGCTGGACCCAATCATCTGGGCCAATTATAATACGTCGCAAACTGCCAAAAGCTGCGGTTTAAAGCATTGTTCCAATTATATATTATTACAGTATATAATATGTATATAATTAATATTTTGCCATCTTTCACTCACTCTTTCACCACCTACTGTGATGTCGGCCACATTTCGACCTGCCGTTTAGGATTTCAGAGCACCCAGCCACTGCTCAAGGCGCCCTCCGGGGATCTGTGCAGAAGCACCTGCAGGTGGAAGGCCATAGGGGTTACCCTGCCCCCATGGACATTCCGTGGCTATTCGAAGCAGCCCCGCCTCTGCAGGCGACCTTGGAAGCCCCAAAAGGCGGACCAAGGTTAAAAAAAAAACATGATTTGGGTTGTTGGACGATGAAATGGCTTCCCAACAGCCAAATAATGTAATGAAATGGCTGGATGCTCATACACAATGATGTGACCTATAAATATCTGTATGTATGTAATGTAATGTAATGTAATGTAATGTGAGGTAATGTAATGTAATGTAATGTAATGTGAGGTAATGTAATGTAATGTAATGTAATGTAATGTATATATGTATATGTATGTATATGTATGTTTATGTATGTTTATGTATGTTTATGTATGTTTATGTATGTTTATGTATGGTTATTTATGGTTATGTATGGTTATGTATGGTTATGTATGGTTATGTGTGGTTATGTATGGTTATGTATGGTTATGTATGGTTATGTATGGTTATGTATGGTTATGTTAGGTTATGTATGGTTATGTATGGTTATGTGTGGTTATGTATGGTTATGTGTGGTTATGTATGGTTATGTATGGTTATGTATGGTTATGTATGGTTATGTATGGTTATGTGTGGTTATGTATGGTTATGTATGGTTATGTATGGTTATGTTAGGTTATGTAATGTAATGAAATGTAATGAAATGTAATGTAATGTATGTGTATGTATGTGTATGTATGTGTATGTATGTGTATGTATGTGTATGTATGTGTATGTATGTGTGTATGCGT
>Ga0126342_10000494_pt1 | contig 43446 bp, 36 predicted proteins | sample Cyp1metagenome_FD_92528 | JGI IMG/M metagenome (GOLD analysis project Ga0126342, IMG submission 92528) | Coral microbial communities from Lord Howe Island, Old Settlement Bay, Australia - Cyphastrea 1 metagenome | ecosystem: Host-associated > Invertebrates > Cnidaria > Coral ...
CAACATACATAGCTTATCCAATATGTTATACTATGATGCTCCCCAATATGCCTTTCCGCAAGGCAGACGCTCATCCGCAACGACTTAACACACGATGCAAGGACTTAACCCTAGTACCTAGTAGTTGCTTCCAACATTAGTCCCCAACCATTGCCAACCGACAGGCGTCCGTATGGTGCCCAACATGCCCAGATCGCGAACAAAGCACGGTGGCGCGAGTTCCTCCGGCATGCTTTGAGGTGCCTGGGACATCAATCTCAGCCACCTCAAGTTTAAATCTAGATCTGTTATATTGCCTTCAATTGACACATATCATGCAAATGAATGCAAATGATATTATATGATATAATTTTATACAATTCTATATGTGTCCATGATTATTATATTGTCCATTGCATTCCAGTGCATTTCATTGCCATGGTGGCTGCAGTGCAGCAAAGCTAAATTCTCAGAATAGATCCTGGCAGCTCACAAAGCTTGAGAGCGAGTACCTTGCACACTTTGCCCTTGAAATGTTTCCTCTTATCCTCTTGCTTCCTGTCACTGGGAGTGAGACGCAAACGTAACGCAAAATATGGCACGAATTAGAGAGGTGGCTATGGGTCAAGACTGTTTGGTTTCCACAGCACGATCGCTGGAAAATGGATGTTCATGATGCCCATGAGCTCATCTTGCAGACAGAAAATCAAGCGTTTTGAGTCTTGACCCATCCCCACATTGCCTAGGCTTAGATTCTAGCTTAGATCATGATAGCCCGGTGTCCGGTCTTGAAGACAGCAATCCATCTCCAGATGGCCATCAGCGTCACAGCTTTCGCCACTGACACGGGTTCTTTCGGAGGATCCGAGTCAAAACGCAGGTCTTCATGATGTGCTCCGGCAGGAATCAAATGCTGCGAAATGTCCAAGCCCTCCTTGAATTTGCTGAAGGGACCCTAGAAAACAGAAAACTTAAACATATCCCCAGTGGATTTGCCAAATGATGGATTTACAATGGGGAAAGTATCATAAATGTTCAGCAAATCCAAGCCTCCAACAAGGACTCAAATTTGGGCGCTCCAACGCGCCATGGATCCTTCTCACCATTGGTGAAAAGCAGGTTCCCCACCTGCAGGTCGCTACCCCCAAAGTTCACCTTGAGCCAAGTAGTTCGTGGGGTCAACCCATAGCGCAACTGGCAAGTGTTTGCCACCTCTACAAGCTGATCATCAGAGGCTGGGTAGAAGGCCATGCCGTCACTAGTCAAAGACTGCATGGGCATCTCGTTACAGGCCTGGTATTGCCAGAGTCCCATGTCAGGCGCCTTTACTGGACCTGACAGGTGGCCATCAGTGGGGCGGCCCACCACCTCAGCCATGAGGTCATAGCAGTGATATCCACTGGTGGAGTTCAGGAAGAGGTCCATGATCTGCCGCAAGCCACTGATGCCAGGGTTCTGATGCAAGCGCTGGCAGGCCACCTTCACCGGGTTGGCCGGCAGGGGCGTCACGAAGTTGGTGGCCACCGGGTAATCCAACATGGCAAGGGTGGCAACCACACCGCGGATAAAGAAGTCGGCCTTGGCGCCAGCAGATGTTTCATTGTGCAACTCCTGGCAAGATCCCAAGGCTTGGGCCACCTCTTTTCGCCCCTGCTCTGTTTCTGCTTTCTGCTTCAACTGGCTCATGGCCTCTGTCAACTCCTGGGGGCAGCTCTGCAGGCCATACTTCCCAAAGGTGTGCAGCGTGGCGTTCCAAAAGGCCTCTTGGCGCCCATCCTGGGGGTAGAAGTCGATGGGAGCCGAGGAGGCAATTCCCCCAGCTGCCAGGTGGGGGTACTTCTGGCGGAACCACGCCACCAGCATCCCACCATAGCTGCCGCCCAGGACGATGATGGGACACTCCCGTTGTTGGCACCCCAGATGAGCCCGCAGCCCCGACAGGAACCAGGCGGTATCCGCCAGGGCCTGTTCCACCGTCAAGGTGCGTTTGGGAACCACGGACTTGCCGTAGCTACGATGCTCCAGGAAGACCACTAAGGCGTCCAGAACTTGGGCGTGCTCAAAGACTGCCCCTGAGGCATTGTAGAAGGTCTCAACTGAGCCTTCACCACCAAAGAAGAACAAGATGGGATTGCCGGGCTTCCACCATTGGTCGAAAGTCATGGTCCTCTGCTCAAACGTGGCATTGTTCGTGAAGTCAAAGTTGTCCACGAAGCTGGTGACATTCCCAAACTTTGGCGGAAACCTTTGCAAGGCTCCGCCCTGTGGATCTAATGCCAAACTGCACTGCAGAAGCCAGCTTCCAATCAAAAGGTGCAAAGCAGCCAGTGTCAACCTCATCTCCATGAAAGCAAGGTTGGCCTACCTAAGTTGTCAGTGGCTAGATGTTCCTGAACTCAAGCCAAAAAGCGCACCCACAAAATTCAACAAAACTCATTTGTGTCAGGATTCATGTCATAAAGCGCATTGCTGTCAAACTTTTCCCGGCACTTCATGACCAAATGCTAGAGTCCTAGCTGCTAGAGTCTCATCTCGTTTTCCCTGAAATTCATATCCCTGCGCCCCTGCCTCCACATCAACGGCATCTGCCACTTGACCAGCCTGCCAGCACCCAGCTCACCCACATCGAATCAAGTTGATCGGCCCTGATTGTCCCTGGCACCTGGTAGCGTGCTTCCAATTCTGCCTTTGTGCCAACCACTTTAAGCCCCAAGGCTTTCAGCCTGGTCGCAGAAAACGTTCAACAAAACCCCCGACGCAAATCACACACAATCAAACATCATCAGCGGAAGAGAGGAAACGTGCGCATATATCATATTATAATATTACATATGCATGTACACATGTAAAATATGTAAGCAAACAAATAAATATACATATATATATAAATAAATTTAATAAATAAACAAATAAATAAATAAATAAATACAATTACACACACATATGTATATATATATATATGTGTGATATATGTTAAATGCACGCTATATAGACCCTCAAGATGCAGAATAAACGCCTTGGGACGATCGCAGAACCCAGAATTTGGGTTCTAGTATGAAGTCTTGTCAAGATTCCCAGGTGTTTGAGCACGTTGATTTTTGAGCAAAATAGAACCCGCTGGTTTCAGAATAATTAGGGTTCTGAAATTGTTTCTCACCGCCTTACATTTTGGATCGTTTTGGTATATTAAAATCCTCCTGCTGCAGATTCAAAAAATGAGGAGAAAAAAAACGGAGATTTCTGGAAACCGGAAAACCAGGCAACCCAATTTTCACTTTTTTTTTGCGCGCTCGTCGCCAATGGTCTACTCCGCGAATCTTGTTGACTCACTCTTTTGGGCCATCTGCTCAGACAATTGCGAGCAGCCGCCGCCCCGCAGACAAGCAACCGAAAAATTTGATGAAATTTGGCTAGCAGAACCCCTAGCAATGAATCATACTGGGTGGCAGCTTCAGGATTGCCACAAAAACTTTTCGGATGCGTGGTTGCTTTTCCAGAAGTGCTCGGCTGCGGGGCGGCGGCTGCTCGCAATTGTCTGAGCAGATGGCCCAAAAGAGCGAATCAACAAGATTCGCGGAGTAGAGTAGACCATTGGCGACGAGCGCGCAAAAAAAAAAATGAAATTGGTTCGTATCAAGAACATAGAGATTTTATGGGTAGCTGCATTCCTAACAGTCCAGGGTTCTAAAATGATAGCTAAAATTAACAGAAAGTTCTACAATGGTTTTGGCACACCATTCTAGAACTTTTACATCCAGCCCTCAGGGCTGACCATTCTAGACCCTTTGAACCTGAGGCCATCGGCATATTGATCATATTGTATAAATGTGCGTGTGTGTGTGTGTTATTATTAATTATTATTATTTGTAGCTAGTACATCCTGTTCCCATTTAGCATTCTGCTTCCCTTGCTGTGTATAAACTAAAGAAAAGTTTCATTCGGGAGCTGTTGGGGCCCATTTGAAGCCTCTAGGCCCGGCAGTGATCTACCTGGCCGATTCCCGAGATTGAACCCGCCTCTTTCTCAACTCCAGAACGGACAAGCCACCACGTTTGCCTGTCAGGTTCTCCGACGTAACCAGGGGCCACCCCAAGAGTAACTGGGGCCTGGAGGGAATAAGTGATTGATTTCTATAGCCAATTCAGCTAAAAGAAATAGGAGGTCCTACTTCACGTGCTGTCCAAAAATAGATAAAACATGATAAAAATTGATAAAACTCCAAAGTTAGTATTTTTTGTGAAACACCAATACCTTCAAGTTTAGCATAGTTCAACTGCCAGCTAGCAACTGTGGGCCCCTTTTTGCAACAACCGCTACACCTCGTGGTCGGGCGACTTTGGGTGGGGCGTCTTTCACTACCTGCCGAACACAGTGGAAGCTTTGATCCGGAACCATGTTGGCTCCCCCTATCCCAGGTGGATGCACGCCAAGGAATTTCCATGTTTGACCCTGCCTTGACATCAATACAGATCATACTCATATATACTCATACTGAGTAATTTCCATCTACTGCCCATTATCATTTCTGGACACTACGATAAGCATCAACGCATCTGCAGCAAACCTGTATATGAAAAAATGGCGACAATATCGGTTATATAAGTATTGACTGTTGTGGCCGCAAACATCGTAAAATGGGAAGCTTGCATTTAACCAATACATCAAACCAGCAAACTGTAATCATAAACAACCAAAAAAACATCAAATATAATCAGATTAGTTGTATGTATATATATAATATATATGTGTGTGTGTACGATTATATACGTTATATATGTATATACAAATGGGCGGTTATCTCAGTTCTTGTTGGCATCTTCAAGGCACTCCAAAGTGCCTGATTCTTCCTGCCACGCGTCAGCGTCTTGGGTGCGGCGGCGGCGCCTCTCGCCTTTCGCGCCTTTTGGAGCCGAAGGTAGCCACAAAGCAGGTCGTGCACCAGATCTTTGGTGCTGTAGGTCACGAAACCTGCGACTGGATGACTGGATCCTCAAAATCGATTCCCCAGGACTAGCAACTGGGTTATAAACATGTTATTTTTCTGAGTATAACTGGGTATACCCAACGAGTTTCTTGGTGACTTGGTGACCTTCCCACCTAGGGACCGGGACCTCACTTTCGAATGACCCGATGACATAGACATCCTCACAGGATCCCTGGATCTGGGACATGCATTTCGTCTCATGCAGGGCTGGGTCCTGGGTCCATGATGATTGGAGGAATGGGGCTATGTCCTCCAAAACCGCAAAATTGGGTCCCAACCAGTAGATGTTGAGGAAAGGCAAAAAAAGAAGATGTGAGCAGCGTTGAAAACCCTGTGTAATTCCATGGTACTTGTTGGTTAATCGATAAAGGGATTCCCATCTCATGGATGATGATAATCCCCAAAATATTGGATAGGATAGCCCCCTAAAAACTCTCCAACATGCATCAACCATAATATATATATATATATATTCATCTATCAGTTATATCAGGTATATCCCATTAAAAATCCCCCATTTGTGTATGATGATTTTCCATCCTAATCAACCCACCAAAACAGGCCTTTGGGGCCCTGGTACTTAATCTTTCCAATCGCTTGCTCCACTTCAAGGCCCTTCACCTAACAAAACTCAGGGTTTCGGGTTTCGCGGATTCGGGTCTCACAGGTCAGATCGATGTTGGTAACATCTATATATATATATTATAAATTATTGTAATATATATATATATATATATATATGTGTGTGGTATAACGATGCATAACATGTCTTCCACATATTCTGCTGTTTCATGGGGGAACTGGAAGCAAAAAATGGAACTGTACTTGGCACCTCGTGGGGGTCATATGGGAGGTCTGAAAAAAAATTAGAGGATGGCACGATGGTATTGCTCCAGTTATGTCTGAAATATCCCTACTGAAAATATGGGTCTGAATAGGCCTTAATGATATTATAGGTTTTCTATGAGTTTGCCTTGGTTTTCATCCACTTGCTAACTTGGATGCGCATCCAAGCATGTTGCGAAGGGTGCGGATACTTGGATACCAACAGGCTGGCTCGAGCCAACCCTTTGCTGGAAAGACGGCATCTGCGAAATGAAGGAAAAACTTGCTGTTTCAAGCGGTTGGCACTTTGAACCCATCATAATTTGTCCGTTGGCATCATTCTCTCAGGTAAGATGAAAGAAATCTTCAGATCAACCAATATACACCAATATGATATCACGGTGGATCTTAGATACCTTCCAAAAATCTATTTCTTAGCTGGTTCGTAGATTTTATCATTGATAGCAAAAAAATAAAGTACTATATAAATTAAAGATGCCAAAACCCGCAGAAATCTTCGGGTTTGAAAAATGCCGGAGCTTTTCTGACACAACCCGGGGTATTTTAACCCATTCTGAAAGTACGGGTTAGGTACGGTTTAGGTATACGGGTTAGGTACGGGTTAGTAGGGGTTAAGTACGGGTCAGGTGCGGGTTACATGCGGGTTAAGTACGGGTTCAAAATCAATACCCGAGGTGTTCAATCGAAAACCGAGATTTTCTGATTTTTTTCGAAATACCTCAGGGTTCTTGCGTTGACCCGAAGAATTCTTAGGGTTTTAGTTCTCCAGGTATATATATATATAAAAAATATCATAAAGTATCCAACAAAGGTTGACCCAGATATACTCAACTTACAGCCGCACCTTAGCCATCCTGGCATTGATGCCACTGCACTTTGCCACCTTCCCAGTGGGAACCATGATGCCCTTAGGCTCGCTGGTCGTAGACGGCATCGCTGCCGCCGAAGGCTTCGCTGGCTTAGCCTTCGGCGCCGAGCGTCCGGTCCTTCCAGGAGCTTTGAGGGTCACGTAGTTGCGCCTCAGCCAAACAATGCCCATGAAGTGATGAAAAAAAGTGGAAATGCACTCATCTTTCCTCTGGATTTTCCCTCAAACCAACTCCATGAAGCTAAAATGAAGTGCAACCTTATCAGCAAAAAACAGGTGTTGCTTGACTGGCTTGAGCACAAAACGGGGTACTATGTACTTTGCGAATCTCCTCACCGTACACTCATTGAGAGTGAGTCTTGGCTCAACAGCTACTCATTTCACCGAACAAAAAAAATGCGAGCAGTGCCAGCAGAAACTGGATTGCTAAATGGGGTCCCCCAACGAAGGGATTCCATAGCATTCCTGCAGCTGGTTTTGTTTTGTTTTCAAAGATCGCTTGCATTGGAATCATTGGACCTTTGCATGGCCAGCCCCAACAGATGATACTGGTACCATCTGATACCCCTACCCTGCGTACAGTGTTCATGATCAAGTCAGACCTGACCAGGCCAAGTCGAGCTGCAGTATGTCGTAATTGAGGTCCATCAAGCTGTAGGTGATGAAAACATCAGGGCACTTCGCAGGATGTTTGTAGCTCATCTTACCCACCACCTCCTCCACGGGATGCCCTTGGCACTTGCGCATGCGGTTGCGGATCCCTTCACACTTTGCCGTCTTCCCTGTGGTGATCATCAGCCAGGCGCCAGGGCATGGCAGGTCGCCCTTCAACTTGCCCTTGGAAGCCTTGGATGCCTTGGATGCCTTGGATGCCTTGGATGCCTTGGCCTTCGTTCCCTTCACCTTGGGCACCTTGGGCACCTTGGCCACCTGGGCCACCTGGGGCAACTTGGTCTTGGCTGGGGAGGTTGGTGTGGTGCTCGACAGCTTGAGGTAGCCGCGCAAGAGGTCGTAACGCAAGTCCAACAAGCTGTATCCTTGGATGAACGCAATGGGCCCCACACCCCAAAGAAAACGAAAGTGTTCGCAGCAAATTGCCCAGATGGTGCAATAACTGTTGTCTTTAGCGTGCAAAGAAAAACATCAACTCTCAGCCAAATCCAACTAGCCAAGCATCTCAACAGTCGGTCTGGAGACTTGTTTGGATGTGCATATTCCATCTTCCACAGCACCTCGCTGACTTTCTTCCCACGGCACTTTTTCATCCTTGGATTTGTTGACCGATCTCTCTCTCTCTCTCTTTCTCTCTCGCAAATTGGGTTGAAGGGAACCTTTGCAGTAAAACCTTGAAAGTGTGCAGGAAAACCATATGAGTACCATCTACATGTTTAAAGAAAGGTGGAAGTTCCTGTAGCGTTTCCATTGGAAGTGATGTCATAGATAATATATTTACTCATCATTTCCAGATGTCCAACTTTTTCCATACCTTTTCCACTCTCCTATCTTTTACAATAATTAATGAAGCAATAGTAAACCATCCCCTTCTTTACCATTTTTATGGGTGGTGTACCCCATCAAACTATGGGTGGTATGCATTGCTTCACTAACCTTATTCTTCGACTCCGAGCGTCCGGTTGTTAACCCCGGGGCACTTGGACTGTTTCACCTTCTCTGTGGGCATCATCACAGCGTTCAGCGAACATGGCAGCACACCTTTCCGAGCAGCGACGCCTTTCACACCTGGTGACTGGTTCTTTTGCGTCGAAAAATTCATGATCTTCCTGATTTTAGCTATGGAAAATCCTCATTGTTATTGTCAACCCTGGATTAATAAACCCCAAACAGCTGTTTAATTGGGAGGGTACCATTTAAGTATCAAATAATGACTATTGGAGGAGTACCCACCCAATTAATAAACCATGGTTTATTAATTCGGGGTTGACATTAGTAGGTAAATCCGCATTTTAATATATTTAATCATCTATCAATGGACCATGTTCAATAGCTGTTAAACTAACAAAAGGATGCAATCGGATATAATCTTGGTAAATCCAAATGGTACATCCGCAATGAGTGGTTGAGCCACTGAGCTAAACCAGAAAAATCATCCCATTCTCCTTGGGATGTCTTTAAAACACATCTGAGTATGGGTGAAAACTGGATATCCCCATAATTGGATGGTTAATAGTGGTCCCCAAATGTCCCCAAGGTCTTTCAAGGAGGCACCTTTTTTCTTTACCGCTCTCGTCCTCGAGCTCTGTCGCACCACTTTCGCCATCACGCCGCCAAGCGGAACTTGAGCCCGGGGGTTCAAGTGGGCTGAGCGATCCAATCCGACATCTTTGATTCCACAGGAGAATAATGTACAGTAAAAGAATGGTAATGACAATGCCATAAACCTCCAAGTGGGGGAAGTTCGTGCCGCACAAATATATACACATGTACATGTGTATATATATATATATATGTGTGTGTGTGTGCGTGTGTGAATTCAGAGTATGCATAATTATATATATATATATAATATATAATTACATATATATGATGATATATGATGTGTGCGTGTGTGGATGTACACCACCCCTATTTCCTGAGAATTTGAGAATGGTTTCCAGCCTTACCAACATACAGCAAAGAAAACTAGATCTGAGCCATTGGCTTCTGTAGGCTCTCGGCCTAAGCAACGTCGCCCCGGTGGAATCATGGAGGGGTTGAAAACGACCATTTTTTCTGACCTCCTCGAAGCGTCTGCGCACAGATTCCAGAACTCCGGCATAGGCTTTGTCCTGGTGGAACATGGAGGAACAGTTTCGAACTCTAGGCGGTGAGGTTTTTGAATTTGCAAACAAAAATTACACAGGGAATATCAGGAAACCATGCTGCTGGCACTGCGGTGGCTATCCCAATAAGTTAGGATGATATTCTGGGATTTGCTTGACATGACGAAACAAAAAAGTGTTCCAAATTGCTGGATAACCTATTGGAAAACATAAAATACCAATAAAATATCAATAATATCAATAAAAATACCAATTAAAATCATCAACTGCCCAAGTTGCCACCCTCCCCGGCAGCTGGCACAGTCCGGAAGTTGATTCGCAACCGCTCGTCCCTCACATCGCCAAGGGGGTGCCCGGGTAGCCATCAAGGGTGGAGACGTGCAGGCTGTAGAAACGTGTGTTTTTTTTTGGTCGTCATAATTGATCCTGAAACATGAGTCAGTAGTCAACATGGATTCCAGTTTTCACTGTCACTGATCTTCACGATCTGTCTATACATTTGCCCCGAAAATTGTCCCCATGGTAAGTTTCCTGAAAATGTCCAAGACCCGAAAAATCGAAAAATCACAACCCGGATTGATGAACCCTGGTGGGGTACAGTAATTCGGGGGGTTGCTCCCCAAAAGTGATGATGTGCTACTTAAATTGACTTATATAAATTGCATATACCCTGAAATTCAACTGCCTGCCACTGTGGGGTTGGTTATTAGTCCAGGGTCGACATTACCCAGTAAACTAAGATAGTGACTGGATGAAAATTGCCTATTTATGGGCGATTTACATTTAAAATATTTTAAAATCATGTATATATTATATACTGTAATCCATAGCTAGGTGAACAATTACCAAACGGTAAACGTTATTATGATACCCCATAAATTCACATAATATCATACATTCATCATCATCGTATCCTCACTGTATCCCTATAAAGCCTCCTGTTCCGCAGCTGTTCGCACTTTATATAATGATCGATATCATATGGTATTTGGGACATACTGATGTATGAAAATTTCTATTTTATGACCTACCCTCTGGTTATATTTAACATAGCCATGGAAAATGGCCCATAGAAATAGATGGTTTACCTATTAAAAATGGTGATTGTCCATGGCTATGTTAGTCATAACCAAATGGTATGACCGTGTACCCTCTGGTAATTTCACATAGCTATTGAAAATGGCCATAGAAATAGTGGATTTTCCCATTGAAAATGGTGATTTTCAATAGCTATGTTAGTTTACCAGAGGGTATGAAGAAATTTCTGGATCATATTGGAGTCCATCCTAAACCTTGGATGACACCTGCACTGAGCTATGGACGCGGTCGCCGAAGTTCAGCAACACATCTTGCATGGCTTCCTGTTGCATTCGTTGGGTGCTCCCGTGACAACCAACGGTAGGTGACAACAAATACCAGTCAATCATATACCAAACCGGCCCCTCTCCTAACAGAACCATATTGGTTGTTCTCACGTCTCATCTCGTCCCTTCGAATTGTAATATGGAGCTAGTCTAGCTGATGGTTTCACAGCTTCAACCCAGAAAAAACATTAGTTGGATTATCCCAAAATTCGCTTGGAAAAAAAAAGGCATGTGCAACCACCAGCATATCGTTCTTCAACAACCCCCAACATGCACTGAATGTAGTTAGTACATGCTAGTACAATCTGTCTTAATCTCCAATCTGTACAGTAGAGACACCAAATGGGAGAGCAAATTCTGCTGTCGCCCACTGCCATGCTCGCGGGGGGGGGCAACATGTGATCTCTCTGGCGACAAACAGAAACATCAAAACCAGATGTTCACAACCATTTTCTCGTTGTGGCGAATCAACCCCGGAACGGTGTTCAACCATCGATGGAAACATCAGCAAAACATAATGGATATCTGCTGCCCGGTTGACTATCATCAAAGGGTGGGCTGTAGATATCATTTCTTCTTTCCGCTCTGGATCTGGAGAAGTACATCAACCATTCAATGGAATTGTTGTTTTGCCCATCAAAAGATGATAGAATCAGGAAAGCAAGACAAAATATACCGTCGTAAAACAAAACAACGAAAACAAAAAGAGGAATATTGCATCATTGAAACCAAGCATTGGCATGTTTGGGTTCAAGCATTGGCATATGTTAACTACTAACGGCAAAAAGGTGGAAATATGTGGAAATGGTTCGATTTACCATCATGTTAGGATTCAACTTCACTAAAATGTGTCATTTGAAACCTGTGGGGGGTGTATAGATCATACGATGACCAATCAATCTAAGATACCCTTGGATAGCAAATGCTCAAAGTATTGGCTCATAATTTACAGCAACCAAAAAGATAGAAAAGCAAAATCCATCAAAATCCTATGAAAATAGTGGTACATCATGGTACATCACTCATGACGTCTATCTTTTCAGGGCTTACCTGTTTTACTTCTTATGGCCATCGGTCACGTCTCCGAATCTCCGTTAAGTGACACGGCCAGAAACCGAGCCACGGCCGCCGCCAGGCGCCGTTTCACCTGGAAGGAGACTGGCCAATGCACAAAGCACTAGTGGATCAGTCAAGAAAGACAAGGTGATGATGTTCATGACATGAAGAAAGGCTTCAAAACAAGCTGCCCCATATGAAATCAGCACGTATAATTTTGGCGTGCTTACTTGTGTCCAACCTTTTCATGCTTGAGATTCCCCAGGGCGCTGGGACAAGAACTGATACTGTTTTTCTACTGTATTAAACTCTAAGAAAACTCAGGTTCAATAACCCTGCCACACCAGCAAGATCCAACAAGCATACACGCTTGCTATGCTGCTATCCAGCTGTTTTTCTGCGCCAATGCGCGAGGGCGGCCCGAAACGTGTCGAGAGTGTCGCCAATTTTCGACTAGCAGTCGATTCTATCCAAATAGCTACGCATCTGCTACGCATCTGCTACGCATCTGCAGCCATTCCTGCCAATGAAATGGCTAACAGCTATTGCCGCAAAAACGTGCACTGCTTGTGTGCCACCACAATGTGGCAAAGGAGGCTCGCGGATCGATTTTTCACCTGCACTTAGAGAAAATCCGGAGAGTTGTTTACTGGTGCCCATGAATACTGCACAATGCTTCGCATCTAGATGCATCTAGGGATTAAATTGCGCGCCAATCATCCTCGCCTCCAAATTTGTGTGTCAGCACATGTCAGCTCCTGCACGAATTACGATGGAAAGATCCGAAACCAAAAGGTGGCCAATTGTGATGAGGTTCTCGTCGGCCCAAAAGTATCAAAAGTGTGCGCTGCCGCAATGCCAAAATGAAGCATATAGAGGACCCCCTTTGTTTAAAGATGCTTAAAGTAACCTACCTCCCTTCACTTCAGCGAGGGAGCAGTTGAAGCATCCGCAGCTAGGATTTGCAGAGATGAACATCTCACAAGTCATGGCCAGCCGGATTTTTTTTTGTCCAATCGTCAGCTGATAATTCCCCTATAGGGTGCATTAAAACAAAAGATTTCCCGGCGCACGTCTCCCCATAAAAACCCATCAAAACTGCGATGTTCTGGTGAACCCCTAAAAGCTTTGCTGCTTTTTTTGGCCCTCTGCCGGACAAAATCCACAAGGATACCGATCAATTTCCCATATATGTTGCTTTAACATGCGAAATTGCTCAATGTCCTCTATGATGTTAAATCCCTATTTGTGCTGGTTCACCACTTCACCCCAGTTCCTACTGGTTACTTCATGTTACTTCTACACCCTGCACTTCGCATCTGTGAGCCTCTGAAGACCTCCCTTGGCCTGCAAAACCACGTGCGACGGCTTCGCCGTGCCGCACGTCTAAAATTCCTGGCGCAACTGTTCTGATCCTGGCGCCGCACTGGAGCTTGGCCACCGGCAAAAAGAATCCGGAGCCTGTGGCAAAAATAGTCTCAGAAACGGAAAGTCCACCTCTATAAGATATAAACATATTATATAACATACATGTTTATTTCATGATCTCCTTTTCGGTTCCTTCTCAAGTGGTGTTGTTCTGATTTTTCACACTCTCCAAACGAGCGCCAGACCGTGGCCAGGAAAAGGTGCAAAAACAGAACAACTTTCGGCGGCGCGGCCCGCTTCAAAAAAAACACTCCCATGGTTGGGATGATAGCGTTCAGATTCAAGAGGTTGGTCCATATGTCATAGTGTATATGCGCAGTCATATGTTTAGCACATGCTCATGGTTGCATAGGTGTCCTCAAGTGATGCATCTATCTATCAATTTATCTATCTATCTATATACATGTGTGTAAACTAAATGCATTACTACTATATCATAGTCGTCATATATATATGTGTGTGTGGATATCTACGGATATCAATGATCAATATCTATATCAATGATCAACACTCCAAGTGGCCTGAAGCGTGTAGTTAATTCAATTGCAAATATAGTAACTCGGCTTTTACAGTACCCAGATCTACGTGCAGTTGGAGGGATTGCAATCCCATCTAGATACATTTATTACATTTGGAACTCACACAACAAGATCAACTATGGAGGCCTAAAAGCCTTGTCTTCAGGTTCTCATGGATGCCCAAAGGTCACCCCGAACAATTGATGCCTGGGATGTTTTTGTGGGTTCAACTAACACCAGCAAGCACCATCAAGCCCCTATGAATGAGACGAACATGATCCCAGTTCTCAAGGGGATTTTCATAACTCATGGCATCACAACTTGGGCCGGCTGCACCACCCCAGCTATGGACTGCCTAAACCTTCATAGTGCCGTCCAGCCAAGCAGCACTGCGACGTCTGAGCTTTTGCCTCAGCTGGGAAGAAACATGTTTCCGGGCTGATATTATTATAATCCATTCCCACAATAAACCCCATGTAAAACACCATATGGGGCCCCATAAAGGAATAGATCCGAAACTAAACCCTGGTCTCTCGAGGGGGCAATATTGATGGGATGAAAGTAATATTTCTTTTCTTTCTATCTGTTGATCGATCGATCTAACGGTTTACCAATCTATCTATATAATTTAGGCCAAGCTAAGCCAATCTATCCAGTCTAGTCCATCGTCATCTGCTCGACTATTAGTCTATCTGATCTATCTAAAACTATCTAAGCTGTCTCATTGCAAATTGACTATCGCTATGATTGCATATGATTGTATAACATTGTGTAATATAGATATATCAGATATAACAATCAAATTGGGGGGTGCCCTACTTTCAAACAACCCCAACTGCTGACCCGCACGAACTCTTCATAGAGCCAAGGCTTGGTAGCTCCTTGGGTTTGTCGCCTGGCGACGACGACGAACTAGGACGAGAAAATCCTCACCGGCTCGGTCTGAAAATAGGGGGCCTCATATTCCCCATTGATATCCATGAATATGTATATATACATATGTATAATTATGTATATATGTATAACTATGTATACTAATATTAATTAGACCCATGAATTAGATTGTTTACTTGGGATTCTTTGGGTATTCTATGCCCCAGTTTGAGACATACCCCCATCCATGTAAAGGTTGCATTGCTGCATTGGTGGCTTGCGCCCATCCCAAACTATGTATTCGTCTGTTGGGAGTCTGCTAAGCGTTTCACAAACGTTCCTCGACAAAGCTGTGCTCTACAAATGATTCTGGCTCGGGAGCATTCGTTGGCGATAGATTCTCTTTTAACGGAATGAAACCACATGAAACCAGCCACTAACCTAATAAGATTTAATTTTATAAGTATTAATAGGTCAACATCCCCACAATTTATAGTGTCTATACTGTAGTAGTCATGGTCATAGCGAATATAGACATCCCCATCAAACCACTCCTCCCTCAGGGCCAGAACCCAGGGGAACAATAATCAGCACAAGCGCCTCTGTTCAGCAACATGGGCTCCGACATAGTTCTGGCCATGCTCGTGTTGGACCTGGTATGATGATGTTCGATATCCCTAAGCCATCAGCCAGAGGAAGCCAGAGGGTCAAAAACCAATGGTACTACAGTATATGTATATATACATATATATCATATATATATATCCCGGGATTTTCTTGAGGAAAACTGATCTAGAAACGTGTGTAAGCACATGATCTTGAGCATGAGCAGGGGCGTGGGGATGAGTAATTAAGTCTCATTCGGATGACCATTGACGAACTTAAATGGGACTAAGTCATGCTAATTAATCCACTCCTTGCTCTGGCAAGTGTAAGATCCGGCACAGTATCCAAGTGCTTCCCCAACATTGTAACATCATTGCTCCAGGTACTCCCCACTACCATGAAAAAGAACTGGGATGGTCCTCCCATGTCCTCCCAATCGCATCAACCCCGGTGCCTCAGGGGGTTGGGATTCAACGATGGCCAGCCTTTGGCGTTCAAGTCTCTGACGGTGATGCTGGGTAAGGTGCCAGGCGGTCTCCTGGAGACGGAGCTCCGCGTCACCCCGTGTTTGTGGATTTCATCTTAGTTTTCAGATTGTGTACGTTCAGTGTCTGGGTTTCTCCTAAACTAAGGCACCCCAAAAAAATTATCATCATGTTCTCATGAAAATTGCAATGTTGCGACGGTGTTCTGCATTTCTGCAAGCATCTGCAAGCGCATTTCCTAAAGGAAGGTTTACCAACTGCCAAGCTCAGGTGAAAGCTGCTGGCCTCCCACGTCCGGAACACTTCTCAACAGGCTTGGAATGGCTGCTGGCTCGCCCTTGGGATGTTCGTTGGACGGGGTATGGAGGTGGTTTTCAATGTGTTTCATGACTTCATTGACTTTATGCTTGCACAACTGAAAAAATGGTCTGGAGAAAACTTGTGCGACTTGTGCGTTCTCTTTCCGACGTTTCAGTTGCTTCAAGGCTCGACACTCTTGTGGCTCTCTTTCAAGGACAACGGATGACTGGATTACTTGAAAAACATTCCGCAGTGGCCATGCGGCCATACCCTCCGTCTGACAGGGCTGTTTGCAGCTGAGGGTCGATTCTTGCCCTGCTGGCATCAGCTGAACGGATGCTGACTATAGTCACCAAGTGCCATAAGGTCACTGGAATTTCATGTTGACCGAAACTATGTATAGGTTCGATGGAACCTAGTATATAATAGTAATATACACATAGTAACCACCAAAATAGAAAAGTAATTCGTCATAATTTCTCACTATTTTCTCACTACTTAAGTGGGATGTTACTTTTCCATCTTTTGGAGAGTTACTATACACTGTAATTACACATAGATTACATTTGTGTGTGTGCCAATTGATGGAGAAAAAATCCATGATCCCAAGCACAGTCATTGTGATAACAGGTGCCCTCAAAGGAGATCCTGGTTCCACCCCCGACCAAAAAACACAACCAGAACTGTCACTGGAAAATGGCCATATATGGCCCCAGGGCCTTAACGAATATCCTTAACTTGGAAGACTTAGGAAGAACCAATGGCTCTCAAGGCTCGGCCTACCATCAAAATCATCCAAACCGTTTGGAATCTTCAGCACCAATGCGCCCAAAAACAGAAAGACATCGGCCATCTTGCGCCACGGTGCCGGGCCTCTTTGCCTACCATACCTTCCAAAGGATTCATCAAGTTTCTGAGGTAGGAAGCCTCCTTGTCCACAACCTTGCAGCAACTCTGGGCGGCTTCGAACCCCAAACGTGATTCATTTGAGTCGTATGGGTTGAATCATTAAGCAGTCAGAGACTGGCAAAACATGCCAACATGATCGTGTGTAGACCCAGCAAGAGTGACCTAATTGCTTGATATTTCCTACGGCTCCCTGCGTTGCAAACAGCCCTGGAGAAGCGGAGAACCCTTCTTGCTTGAGACGATGCTGCCCCTAAAACCCTCATTTTGTTTTCTGACCTGTCGTCACGAATCTTTCCGGAAACCAGGAGGATGTACTTTTCTGCGTTTAGACATGCATAAAAAAGCTGCAGTTATGCATGCTTCCGGCAATGGCTGTTTCAAAATGGGGCAACTTGATCCATCCAAAAAAAAAGTGGTTCAATCATACTCCTTACACCCCCTATATCCCATGATATCCCATGATATCCCATGATATCCCATGGTCCCAGTTGTGGTTTCATCCCCAATCATCCAAGGCGAAGGGGCGTTGCACCAAAAGATGTGTTCCTGTAAGGCATCCTCCTTGGTGCTTTGAACCATATAACTCCAGTTTTGCTTGGGATTATATTAAATATATCTATATCATATCTAATGGTGGTTATAAAGCAACTTAATTTAACTTGGGTTATATTATTATATATATATATAATATATTCATGTGGGAAACCCAACGGCATAAACCTTATACCATCTGGGGATGGTGAAAAACATGAAAAGGGTGATGGCTTGGGCATGGAAGTGCGGATGACTTGGGGAGTTGGCAAGGCCTTTTTCTTGATACTGTTTTCAGCTGATGACTTTAGGACTTTTTCTCTTTTTTTTTGGGCAAATCAATCATCCCAAAGCTAAAAATCAATAGATATATTGTCAAAAGCCAACCAAACTTATTCAGTGGATTGGTTTAAGGGAAAACGTTCGCCGATGTTAGCCGGAAACCCTGGTCTTCACCGGGAATCGTTGGGGGTTCCTGCAATTGTTCCCATCATCCAATGCACCCCCCTCAAGTCATTACATCCACCAGAGTTTCTCGGGGGTGTTTGATTGCCATCGTCACTTGCAGTTCATCACCTGTTGATTGGAAACCCCTGCAATAAACACATATACCGTATATCCCATTCTTTCACCCATTTATAGATTCTTTTCTCAGCTATGAACCGCCATTTAGTTCGGGAATTTCCCAGCGGCCTGACCAAGTTTCATGACACCATTGCGGGCATATCCATGAATATCCCATGATTCTCCTATTACTATCCCATTATCATTCCATGATTATCACATGTTTATGCCATCATTATCCCATTATTATCCGATTCCCATTATTATCCCATGTTTGTCCTATGATTATCCCATGATCATCCCATCATTCTCCCGCTATATATCTCAATGGATTGGTTTAAGGGACACATTACAGGGAACCCCCATATTTCATAGGAAAATCTATGGTTTCCTGTAGATTTTCCCTTAAGCCAATCCATTGAATATCCCATTCTTAAACCATTAAAAAAACACATATGGAACCCATCTCCCGACCCATCCGAAGAAATCCCAGTCCGAGCATCAAAGTTTCCCGGCACACCCCTAGGCGCTTTCGTCGCCGACCAAGTCATGGCGTCTTCGAACTTCCAGACGCGACGTTCGTCGCCGCGTGATGCTAAGCTTGATGGGTTTGATGATGTTTGATACCATATTATATAGTAAAAAGATGTAAAAAGTATATAATGTGTTGTACTCAGAAATATGTTGTTCACAATTGGCTGCAGTCTGGGCCAGTCATTCTCCTACGGCACGCCTGAGGTTGAAGGGCAGCGGCTGATGTGAGTCCTTGTTTTGGTGGCTGCAATGGATTGACCTTCAGAATTTGCAGAAAATCGTTGTTTACCATCAGATATAAGAATACCTGGGCCACCCATCCCCAAAAAGTATCAATATCACGTGGGAACAATCGCAGGTAAGGACGGGCGAAACTAAAATGAAAGCCAGTCAGTATTTACTATAAGGGAAACAACCACCACAACCAACAGTAGAACCAACATAGACTGAAACTTGCCAGCCAACATGGCTGTGTCCAAGAATGGGGTACACCAAATCCAGTGGTTTATCATCATTTACCAGATTCAAAAGCCACAAAATGGTGGCTTCACATTGCAACACCCCAGGGCATTTGGGGGTTGGCCCAAGTGCCGCCTCGCTGACGCGGTCGTTGACCACGGCAACTGGCTCAGACCTTTGTGAATTTGATCCGAAAACATCCGAAAAGTTTGGTCGAAAAAACATTGACGTACTGCAGAAAACCATGCAACACATTGACCAACAAACAAAATAAACAAAAATGTGCATTAAAAAGGATGAGTCTACCATTCACCAACCTGAAACAAGGTGATTTTGGGGACAGTCTCCCCACTGAGCCGCGTGATTTAGTGTGAGGTTGGGCTGAAGTCATTGTAATTCACCCAGGTAAATGGTGGTATTTCTGAACACCAGAAATATCGATCAGAGCTAGGTCAGCCTTTGGTGCCTTGATGCCTTGATAGTTGCAGCCGGCTGGGTTCCCAATGATCCTTTCTCCAGCCAAACTTTGCGCTAAATGCCCCGGGCTCCCGCAATGATCCTAGGTTTCCATAGGTTTCCAAGGATGGTATTTACCTTAATCAAGGGGAAAGGGATTGTCAAATTTAATGCTCCCATCCCTGAACTAATCCACAAATCTGGCCCTCCAAAATCTACCGGAAGATCCCCGACTGTATCCCCATGTTTTCCGATGCCAAGGCGCTGGAGAGCTTTCATGGAAGGCTGCCTCCATCGGCCTGTATATACAAATTTGCCTCAGAGGCTGCTGGAATCTGCTGGAATCTGCTGGCACTTTATCATTTTGCCTGGCTTCGAATTGATGCTACTGTATGTGGTCACGGTTCAACCTGGAGATTTGCATGGTTTCATACCAAACTCGATCAGATATGTAATATGTAGAGAAAGGCACGTTTGGCTCATACCCGTCTCAAAATTGTTCGTGTGGTTCTCATTGCTGCTACTCATATTTCCTGTGAACTGGAGTGGTCCCGGATTCTTGGACATATTTTGGTATAGGCCAGGGATAGTGTCATGTCTAGTTCACCAGCTTGGAAAGCAAGCCGAGACATGCAGTGTGATCTTCGAAGATCTTTCCGAATCTTTCCACGCCACTGCATAAAGAGGTCAATATACAGCACGTGAGAGCTGCGGATTTCCGGAAAGAAGCAAAGAAAAGTAAAGAAACAGCCTCAGATTCTGCTCCCTAAAACATCCTAAAACCACTGAGACAAGAACAACACATTCCACACAGCGCTAGATTGGGCATGAAAGGAGAGCTTCTAATGATTCTAATGGTGAAATATGCTCAACTGCTCAACTCAGTTGCAGTTCCATTTTAACATCACCGAAGTTGGCAGGTACCAGTCATGGGTTGACGATCATCGTTCGGATCACCACCCAAAAAACTGTAGACTTCGACATGGGTTGGGCCGATTCACCCACAGGCCATGGGGTTGGGCAGCTGGGATTTCTTGACTTTCCAGAAATGGTTGTTGACCAAAAGAAAAGAAAATCAGTTTCCTTTTGGATGCTTCGATGACGACATGTCTGTTTTGATGTGGGAGGTGTCCGTTAAAACCCTGCCGCATGCTGCAGCCCAACCCCCAAGACAATCCTAAATTTAGAAAGCGCCTTGATGCGCTGCGAACGCCCGACGATCAGAGCAATTCAAATTGAAGTCTGAGCGCTGTTCTTTTTGTTTGAAGCAAACCAATAAAATACATCATATGCCCATGGTTTATCATGGTTTATCGTTGATCTACTATAAACCATGGCAATCATGCTGTTTTTGTTGCCTTTTGGGCCTCCAATTCGCCCTGCAGCCAGATTTCAAACCTGGTTGGTGGTCAATTTTGTGCATCATCCCGCTCTTGGGACATTTTAGGACGATATAACATGATGAGCAAAAATGTAAAGGCACAAATCAAGCAACGGACCAATCGATCAAGCAACCTGTCTGTCTATCTATCTATCTATCTATCTGTCTGTCTGTCTATCTATCTTTCTATCTGTCTATCTATCTATCTATCTATCTAATCTAATCTTATCTTATCTTATCTTATCTATCTATCTGTCCATCCATCTATCTAATCTATATTATGATATATACTGTTACCGATACATGTTCTTTTTCCAAAACCACCGGCCAGAAAAATGGGATTCCAAACATCCAAATTTGGGGCGACTTTGCGCCGCTTAGGAGTTCACACGCTGCAACACAGGTGGAGCAACTACTTCGACCTGGAAGTAGCGTAGAAAGTCCAGTGGTTTCATGATCACCTAGTATGATCTATTATGTAAGTGGCTAGTTTGGAGGTATACCTCTTTTCAAACACACCCATATGGTGGTAGAGTAATACATATAGACATAGACTACTAAATCTATTTTTGTTACCGCTTGGAGATGTACTAATGGTCATAGATCCCGAAAACTGGAAACTTGAGGCTTTATTCTTGGATACCAGCCGGTTTATGGTAAGCATTTGACAGCGTAATCCGCTCCCAGTCCTAAAGCCTGCCATCGACTCCAAAGGTGAATCCGATCAGAAACCAAGGGATGCGGAAGGAATTTCTTGTGCCAGTGCCAGGGGCTTGAAAGGAATGGCATCTTGCAAGGGGTGCATCATTGTCTTTACCTTGGCCATCTAGTGGAAGGATGTTCCTTGACAGAACATGTGCTGACTCAGGAAAGCAGGTGGAAATCCCCTGGCTTCTGATTGCCGATTGAAAAATCGTGACGTTGATCATCCAGCCCGGCTTGGTAAGCAAATATGTCTGAACGGAATCCAATTTACCGGCCAAAAATATGTTAGCTTTTTTCCCCTCATTGCCAGGCGAAATGACCAGAGGATGATATCAATTATATGTTATGAGTCATGAGTTATATGTTATCAGTATGTGTTGGTAAATACCTCTTTTTTCTGGTGAACCAAGTGGGCTCTGGGGATACCCCTATAGTCAGACAAATCCAAAATTCGGGCTTTCCTAAATGGTACCCCAACATCCAAAAGTGTGTATGAGCAATGGGAAAACCTGTGGCTTGGGCTACCTATATTTTGGGAAACCTCCATATAGAAGCCAGTTCCTTTGTGACCCCTAAGCTCATTGGTCCCCCACCTCCTCTGATTTCAGTGGCTGCGAATCTGGCATCTGGGTAGTATCCTGACACCAGCGGCTTGGGCAAAGTGAAACACAACTGGGGCCCTGGATATCCCTGGAATCCATGGGGCAAGAAACCTGTACTGTATTTTAAATGTATTTTCATCCGGGACAAACACAACTTGGGCCGATTTGGAGGCTCCGCTGTGCATTCCAATCCACTCTGACAGTGGAAAATCCCTTGAAAACATCCTGTGATCAAACCTATAAGTAATCTGAAAAGCCAAGCTGATAATCACAATAGAAAAATCCAGTTTTTGCCGTCACAAGCACTATCTATATAAACAATTGTCTTTCATCAATAAAACAAGTTGAGTCCATTTCGTTTCCATTCCCCTCAATCTTTACTGGTGATTCACTGACATGGAGGTGGAAAAACACAATTTCCATAGGGAAAAAACAACAGCATCTAGTATTTGCAACTCTACATGCTGATTTGGGCCGTGTTGCATTGTGGCACAAGTAATGCCTAAAGTGAGGATCCATATTTGGTGAAATGAGACACGCTAAAAAATCTACCTAATACAGTTATGATGTATTCAATTATTCACTACTCTGATAAGAAGGGGTATGTTTGGAGATAGTTAGCTCTACTAACCATCATTCCAGTGACGTCGCACTGCGAGGTCCTTAAAGTTTAACTGTTGAATATACTTGTTCCAACATGTTGAAACTAAGATATAGATTACATCACACCATATTACATACACATATGTATATATATATATTATGATATATCTATATCTATATCTATATCTGTATCATTATTATTTAGATGTATTATGATGTATTTACTTATTTATGTACGTACGTACGTACGTACGTACGTATGTATGTATGTATGTATGTATGTGTGTGTCTGTGTCTACATGTATCCATGTGTGTAAGCATAACACATTGGAATCTCAGTATCTCAGTGCACCTGATGTAGGAAGGAGGCCATGGACTCCTAGGCGAGGCCCGGTGGCTATGGCTGGTGAAGATGGATGTTGATTCCCCCTAATAATATGGCAATACTATGGCAATATGGGAATGATATGGGAATATATAATAGGGGAAGAATAGGGGAATAATAGGTTTTGACCCATCTCCATCTATTCCCATACAAAACAAGAGGAACTTTCTGGAATCCAACAGAAGCTTGCGGGACAAACATGGACAAACTGGATTTATATAATAGATAGGCAAAAGTCACATGGCAAACAACAAACATGCGTTGCCGGAAGCGCGCAAGTTTTTGAGAACTTTTCAACACTAAACAATCCAAGCTCAACATCACCAAACCCGTCCAGATCTGTGTGGAAATTCCCATTGTTGACTTTCCAGCTGCGTGTTGGCTGCTCCATGCCACAAAACATCCAGAGACTTTGGCTGATCTTCTGGCCCCTAATGATGGCACTTCCATTCCCATACTACTCCCACACTACTCCCATAAGAAAGCCCATGTTTCCATTCAATAGGGCATTAAATGATGGGAATGGGAGGTCCCACCATCCACCAGAAGGTCCTCCAATTTCCACTCCGTAAAGCGTTCATTGGCACGTCGCCGTCTTTCGCCATCCTGTAGGAAACATGGCAATGGGAAGCCCCTATTTTGTTCGATGATGTTCTCATTCAAACTTCCATTCATCACCCTTTTTCAGAGGTAAAACCCTTTACAGTAGATTACCAGGTAACCCCTTTAAATCATAAGTACATAGATCACTAGTAGATCACACGTGATTCACCATTAAATCATATTAAATCACCATTTAGTTCGGGGAATTTATGCCCCTTATGACATATGATGTCAACATCTTGGCATCTGAAAACGTCCGCACATCCGCACCACGACGTTTAAGGCCTCGGTCATCCACTCGAAGTCCTGGTAACGTGGCTGCAAAGTCCCGGAACTCAATGGAGGTTTATAGCTGGGCAAAAAGGATCTACAAATGGTGATGTATATCACATAAACTGATATAATTCCCTAAGACTGGTTGATCTGATTGGTAAAGCGGCACTGCGATGATGAATTATCATGAACTATCATTATCCTTGTTGAAGCGTTCCAAAGATGAGCCTCTTTGCCAGCGGGGAAAACTTCAATGCATCACTGAAAGTATGATGGTTTCCGCCTCGATCCTAAACTTCAAGGCAGTTAGGTCCTAGGTCGCTGAATCTGAGAATTTGGGGGGAAAACCCATGGGAAACGCCATGGAAAACCCCCGAAAACCAGGGCACCCGACCCAGCCATGCTTGGCACAGAGCGCACGCAGTCGTTGTTCGTCCCAGCTATCGCGTTCCACCTGCGCTGACCCGCTGACGGCCCAGGACAGGCCACCGGAAGCCCTGGGGCAATGGCCATGGACTCAACGGTCATGTTGACAAAATAGGGAATTTTGCCATGACTATAATAACATAGAATAACTATACAGTACATGTATGACTGGGCTAGAATCTGAGATATTCTGAGTAACCGCGATGCACATCCGAGTAGTTTCTCCATGTTTCTCCACATAAACAGGGCATAACAGCGGTATGAACTGCTGTGGCTCAAAATCATGTGGACATATGTGGACTGTTTTGGTGTGACAAAATGTCTCGACAAACCCAAGAAATCCCTTTCATCCACTCTAGTACTTAAAATACCAGACCCGAAGAATCCCCGCATGGGTTACTAGGGTTACTGTCCAAAAATTGGCAAAGTCTTAGAATTTTCCAAGCAGATCATCCCCTTGAAACCGTTTTTGTGGCTGAAAATAGGGTACCCCTCAATCTGATGCTTAGTTCAACTTAGTTCCATGGTTTTCCACTGTCCATACTACTTGATACTATTTGATGACCATTTTGAGTCGGCCACTCCCACATAAAAATAGCATGCCCTCACCGCCCTCACCCTCTGGTAATCTCACATAGCTATGGAAAATGGATGAGAATCACCATGGAGGGGAAAAACACAGTAGCAATGTTAAATTACCAGAGGGTAAAAATGAAAACCATGGGGAGTTTCCATGATCCCAGAGCAACGGCCCAAGAGGCCTCTGGGTCGTCCTGGTTCCCCTCACCACGTGAGACGACCTGCACGCGCTTCTGTGCAAAAGTCGTCAAGTCCTGCAGCAGCAGCTACTATGGTGCCATATGTGGCTTCATTCTCTACTAAAGCATCATTACTGGAGGGGTTTAATATTAGGGGGAAGTGGTGTTTAATATTATGGGGAAGGGACTAAGATGGATTAAGTTACATGCTGATTTTTCTAATTGAAGATGGATGAAGAGTGTTTGACCATTTTTAGGGCACCCCTTGAAATCAACCAGATCTTGTTGAGCCAGGGTTGACATTGGCAGATTTCTGGCAGGCTATATATGCTTGTAGTTTGCTTGAGTTGCTTGTTGTGTTTGCTATGCTGGCAACCCCTGCCCAAGATTCCTGGGACATTTTGGAGGGGCTGGCTGCCGTCATTCCTGGTGCCACGTGCCCACGATATGACACGCGTTGGGAAGGGATAAGCAACCCCTGCCGTCACCACACAGAGGCGATCCAATTTTCCTGGCCAAAGCAACCCCTCGGCCCTTCGGTGCAGGAAGTTCTTTCGGTGAAATGATTGAAGCAAAATGGTGTAAAATGCTCAAAACTGGGCGTGTGTCGCCCGAGCCGTCTGTATAAAGGTGAAACACCACGCCGGAGATCTGTACTAGAGACGTGTGCGGGTCTCATGCCCTATCGTCAGGTGGGGGAATCATTTGCGCGGGCCTTGGGTTGGCAGAAAGTGTGCCAAAAAGAAATGGTTCAAATGAACAACTGTCTGGTGGTTCAAACCCATCGGAAAAAATGATTGTCAATTGGCATCCTCCCAAATAGGGGCTGACAATGAAAATGATGTACAACCACCAGCCAGAAAACAAGTCTACACCCCCCAAAATTCAACATGGAACCCCAAATTGGCCATATTTGATAGGAACATGATCTTCCAAATCCCCATTTTTGGGATTCCATGTTTAATTCAGTGGGCCTAAGCAAACCCAGGAGGCAAAGTTGGTGGAAGATCTTGGCCCTCTAACTTCATCTTGATGAAGTGCTTGGCCAGAGCAAACTCTGCCAATGTTAAGGCGCCATCTTTGTCCACATCCGACAAGTTCCAAATGGCGTGCAGCACCTGTCCCAGGGACGCGCGGACGCGCAACCTTCGACACCAGGAACAAAACCTATCAACAAACCCCTTAAGAAACCAGGAACCGAACCGCTTTTTTTGGAATGAACGAATGGCCCCGAAAATCCCCCGAGTGGTTGTTGCATCTTGTTGCTCGCCCTGCAGCCTTGGAGGGCAACTTGCTCTGCTCCAGAACCGATTTGGCCTGAGATCCACTGATTTTTCTGGCAGCATTGGGGCCGATGTCTTCGAACTCTTTGGTGTAGTCCTCCAAGTTCGGAAACACCAGCCACTGGTCCTCATAGGGTTTGTTTGAAAACAGGACATCCCAAATCCATTGCTTTATCGTCATCTTCTTCCCTATTTAAATTGCCGTGATAGAGGTATACCCCGTTGAGGCCAAGCCTCATGCTCAGGATTTCCACCATCAAAAAGGTTGTGTAAAGCAAAACCCCGGACAACAGCTTCTACACAGGTCTCTCCAGTTCGGTTTCCTCATGTGCAAAACATCCACCATGCAGAGCCTACCTCTCAGTCCCAGTATGTGCTGAAAAGAACCATTGCCGCAGCCTGCTTATACATCTGGGATTGCACCACCCCACACCCCCATTCTTGCCCCCCACCGTTGCCCTAATACGTAGCAAATAAGAATCATACAAGTATGATGATCATTTGTTTTTAAAGTTAATACCTTCAATCTGATCTCAACCATTCCACTGACTACTTTATCATTCTTCGTTATCAACTCATCTTAAATCATCTTAAATCAATCTTAACCCACCAAGAAAAGGTGCCTTCTCCCGTTCTCCCCAAACCCTGAACCCGGTCCTGGTACACGGTGCGTTCGCTCTTGCCGTCCACCTTCATCACCGCGAAGGGCGAGGCCCCCGTGCCCAGCTGCGCCATGGAGGCGGCCTCTGCAGAGGCAGCCTCCTCGGTGGTGAGCTTCAGCAGCTGGGGCAACTCCTCGTGGATCATGCGTTCCAAGGCGTCCATCTTCCTGGTGGCCATGGCTTTAATGGCCATGGCTAATGGCTGCTATGGTTATACACTTATGGCATCTGAGGTGGCTAATGGCTAGCTGGCTATGGTCCACTTTTTCTGGACTATGGTGAGAAAAATCCACTGATGGTATGGCAATGATAGGCAATGACCATGCTTATCCACTAATGGGGATATGGCACTATGGTTATCCACTTGTGCTATGGCAATTACTATAGTTATCCACTGGTTTTGTGCTATGGCTAGCTAATTGTAGTGGGGAGGATGGGGAGGATGGCAATCCCATTGTCAAGAGTAGGAATGGAATGAAGGTTTTGGGGAAGGATGTGAACATGATATAACTAACAACTAACAATCAACTGATAGTGATAAATGTGTGACCTTTTTGGGGGATGGTCTAAATAAACATACAAAGGATACCCTGAATGGTGGATTGACCAGTGGGAAAGTAAAACATCTTCATAGTTACAGTTACAGTAGATATGTGGGTTGGATGGCATGGGATTTGGGGGGCTCTTCCCTATCCTTAATTTGGGGAAAATCACCACAACCACAAACGTTGAAAGCACCAACCAGCTTTGATGGTGGGGATTCAAGCAACCCCCGTCCACCAATACGCCCCGATTAGTGGCTTTTGGTGACTAAGAAAAGCCCTACTGTTCTGTTCCACAGCTCCGCTTTGGGGGTTGGATCACTCCAATCCTCACGATTCTTTTCAGGGCCGTTCTGCCCTTTTTGTTTTTACCCCGTTTTTTGCTCAGGCGTCTTTTTGTCCAACTTGGGGAACTTGGTGAAGTCCATCTTCTCCAACTTCTCCCGCATCAAGGAGGGATCTGGGAAGTCTCCCATGGCCAGCCCCTTCTCCTTGGCAATTTCCTGGTACACGGCCGCCAAGTTGTCGATGAGCCTCTTCTGCTCCTTGCTTTTGCCTTGGATCACACGCCTTCCACGCCAGGCGCCCAGAAACCACCATATTCCCAATAGACACCTCCCCAGTACTGCTGGGTTAACCATTCACCATCCATGAACCTCTTGATCTATTGGAAAATCCAAGAGGCCCATGAATGAAGGCATCTTATTCCTCAAGTGGTTCAGGAGGAAGGCCAAAACCCGCGCGAGCCTGGCTCTTTTGATCAAATCGTTCAGCTTTCGAGTGGCCGCACTTCGGGGCATCCTTGGATCCCTTCCCTGCTGAGCTTGCAAATGCCCTCTGGTAAACTACAGTAACATAGTTATGGAAATGGGTTGATCAACTATATAAATGGCATTTTCAATAGCTATTTTAAATTACCAGAGGGTATGTTCTTTTCCTCCCCTTAATTCACCAACAAAAAAGATCCCCAAGGAATCAGGGGGGTGAATCATTTGGAAATAAAACATCACCTAAAGCAAACATCCCCAGCATCTGTGCTAAGGCGGTGTAAAGGTCATTTTCTTCAGATTCAAAGAGCTTTCGTTGCTCGTCGTTCTGAAGGGGCTCGTCCCAAAAAGTGCCTCACTGGTTGAAGTTGAACTGAAACAGAGAGAGAGAGAGAGCAACCAAAAAAACAATAAAAAGGATTGAATCGTCCGAATGGGGCGAGTCATTGAAACATACATTGCAGTATATTATATACATTATGTGTTGATCGATCTTATCTAGTCTAGTCTGGTCTAGTCTTATCACGTTTTATCTTATTATCTTATCTTGCCTTATCTTATCCTATCTTATCCTATCTTAGCCTCTATCTATCTATCTATCTATCTATCTATCTAGTCCTGTCTGTCTGTCTGTCTATCTGTCTATCTATCTATCTATCTATCTAGTCCTGTCTGTCTGTCTGTCTATCTGTCTATCTATCTATCTATCTATCTATCTATCTAGTCCTGTCTGTCTGTCTGTCTGTCTATCTGTCTGTCTATCTACCCGTTTAATGTTGTATACTAGTAAGCTAGCTATGTTCGCATTGATTTTCTTAATCAGTCAGGGTGCCAATGTAAACGCGCGACACCTCTGGGGTATCGATCACCTTTCCCAGGGACCACATCAGGGCTCCATAGACGCGCATCAACTGGGGCGTGGTCACCCGATCGGCCTGGCCCAACGGTCACAGGTTCATCCCGGATTCATCCCCTGGGGACCACCCCATGCTCAACCCAAAACCTCGGGTATAAAATGATCTAAATTTTTAAAATACATCGAAATACCGTGGTCATTCATTTTAGGTATCTTAGGCAATCTTAGGGTTTAAATCTTCAGTCTCTAAAGTTTTTGGGTGTTCACTCAAATGGATCCAGATTTCGGGCAAGCTGCGAATCACAACGCTGCTCATGCAACTCAGAATCTATACACCCCCTCATCCGGAATCCAAGTTGCCAACCATGCTACACCAATCCCATTCTACTAATCCTCATTTCCCGCATGGGTCCCTCAAAGGAATTAGATCCAACTCGAAACCAGGGGCCTATATTCTTTTGGGATCTTTTGGGGGAGTACGGGGTATTTATGGGATGAAAAACCTCTGGTTCTCAACCATGGCTTGCTGGAAAATCCACCATTTACGGATAATGTTCCCAGCGAACTAAACCTCCATGGCTAGTTCGGGGATTTCTGATTAAAACCCGTTAAATCACCATTGTTTATAGCTAAAACCCATCAAATCGCCATGCCTTGTTCAAGATGATGTGGATCTTCTGATCATTGCCCTTTAAGGCAAGAAGCACTCGCCTGAATTCATCGGAAATGTCCAGCTTCGAGACGTCCTCAGCTCGATGCTGCCAAGTGATGCGTGATAAACTCTGAAGACAATCAAGATGATCACACTATACAGTATGAACGTGCGAAAAATATCAGTTCAGTATCTGGATACATATCTGGATGTCTTTCGGAACTTTAGGTTTTAACATGTTTTAACCATGTTAAACCGCGTTTCACCATCATTTAAGTGACATCCCCATGTGACACCAAGATAGTCCAAGCAGGTCCGAGCATCGAAGAGCACCAGGATCATGTCCACGCGGTCCGCGAACCATTTCACCACCTCCTCGAACTCGTAGCCTCGTTTGATCCGCTGCTTCTCCCCCGACAACACGCCCGGGGTGTCGATGAGCGACATGCCGTTGAGCACGGGGCTATCCAATTTGGAACACTCGAAACGAGTGAGGAAGGCATTCCCAAAGTGACCTGGGGCTGGAGCCTGAAGCTAGATAGCCGTCTACAGCAAGTGGGATCCATCTGATCATCGCATTTCAGAGATAGAACCACCAATGAGTGCACTGAGCGCACAGCGAATTTAAAATATATAACTACAACTAGAATGAGAAGAAGAGTAATTAAGAAGAATAACAATAGTTAGCAATAAATAAATAATTCAATATATATATAATCATGATTAATCATGTATATCCATGGCTGTCAGGTCACCCTGACTTAGTATGTATAGTCTACTACTGTATAGCACACCCCCATCTGAAACTATCGTCCAGCTGCTCAGCTGCGTAAAAGGCATGGCCTTGTCAACCACCAAGGCGTTTCCCGGTACCACCTGGGAGTTTTTCAGCAAGTCATGTGATCCAAAAAAAAAAGTGGGCTCAATTGGCAGTGTGTCAAAACCTTGTACCCTTGGTGAACATCAAAATAGCTGGTAAATGGATGTTCATCCCCCTAAAAATGGTATTAATAGGTTTTGATCCATACCCATTTGGCTGGTTATCATGGTTCAAGCTTTTGGACATTTCAAGATTTGAACAAAAGATGCACTCCTTTCCAATCCAAAAAAAAGACACGCATGAGTGTTTTGAAACATTGGTGTCTCTTAACTTTTGCTCTTAAGCCACTTGATCCATGTCTCCCTTGCATACCGCCACGAACTTGTCGGTGGTGGGTTCTGGCCCAATTCGAAGGCCCGGATAATCTCGGCCCAACAGGTGTCGAATGAAGGTGCTTTTGCCAGTGGAGTACTGGCCTGTTAGCATCACCATAGGCCGAGCCGAAAAATCCGCATCCGTCAGTTCGGGAGAGAAAAAGTGGGGAAAGCTGAAGTCCTTTTCAATGGGAAGCAGCTTCTCCTGGCGCTGGCATCGCTGGCTTGGTTTTCTTGAAACCACCAACCGAATTTTTCCAATCGTTTGGCTGAAGCCATCTTTTGGTTGGCTAAAATCACATCCTTTTTGGTAACAAATATTTCGCAACCACCAGCCAGTCCTTGTATAAGGATTGAAGCCCTTCCGCCACAGATGCAAAGGCCCGCGTGCCCTTGTCACGGTCGGCAGTCAGCCATTTGAACATGGCGCCGGAGGAAGCTTGGCACTGAGGGGTTGCCAAAATATATCCTAAAGTCACAACGGAAATTAAATGGGCTGATGGACCCGCAAAAACACAAGGATCTGGTCTTTGAAAGAGGAGTAAGCAGAAAGAAGATGATGTCAACTTTACTGTCCCTCCTTTCATCCCCTGACTGGTGGCTATGTGAATCTCTGCAGTGGTGCGGGTTGCGTGGTTGCAGTTCCTGTCAAGTTGTAGCATGACGCAGTGCCTCATTATTATTTACATCTGACCGCTCTTCCTGCCCCAAGCTTTGAAGGATGCTGAGATTCAAGCGGAATCGAATTAAGCTTGGAAATATAGGACCCCCCAAATCCCAAGGGCTAAAAATGATTAAAAATGCTACATGTCCTTAGCAGAGGAACGATCAACATTGAGGACTGGTAATTTGTTTGCCATGGAGGGCACTTGCCTGGGAGAATGGGACATCATCAACCCAGCTGCAACTAGTGGATCTATTTGGATAATATGGCTGCGTCACATGTCTGAAAATGGGATATATATATATAATATATATATGTGTGTGTGTGTGGTATATAATATATATATATATATATATATTACAGTGTATATATATATGATGTGATATACCGGTGATACGGAAGCAACTCACTCTCTCACTCTCTCACTCTCTCACTCTCTCACTCTCTCACTCTCCTTATCCAACCGCGGGGCAACATCACTGTATGATCTCCTCCAAGGGACAGTGCACTGGTCCAGATGTGAAGCTTTGGAAACAGTTCCTGAGGTCCAACTTCCAGGTCCGGAGGTGCCAAATTGGCCATGATGAAGGCATGATTTTTTTTTGCAAACGGTCGTTGAAAAACGACCGTTGTTTCAACATGGTTCAACCCATCCCAGCGCACTTGCCAATCAGCACTTGAAGATGCAGGTTGTTTCATGAACATATTTGACACCACTATATAATCGTGATTAGTGATTGGTGATAAAGAGATATGGGCCATGGGTCAAAGCCCTGGTACCTTGGGTACCTTAACATAGCTGTTTAATTGATGGTTATTCCCCAAAATATGGCAGTAATATGTAGTAATAGATGTAATAGGTTTTGACCCATAACCATATCAAGAGATGCCCAAGAAATCTCAACTCACACTTTCTGCTCGCAGGCCGAAAACTGCTGCGGCCGTTTGCTGCGGCCAACTGAGTCTCAAGCACGCACATGTCATAGTCCTCAGCAAGTCATTGACAGGTGAAACCATGGTGAAACCCAACAACAACTGCCGTTTCTGCAGGACTTCCGGCACTTGTGCCGCAGCTTTTCTGGTTAAAGCCACATCTTAAAACATGCTAAAACCGCATATATATACATATATATACATATATATATACATATATATACATATATACATATACATATATATATACACATATATATATATACACACACATTATACACTGTGTGTGTGCCATCGTCAAGAGCATTGGATATATTATATGGGGAATTATGGAGATATATGCGTTATGGTTATCCCATCATCATGAATGGATATGAATGGGATTTCTTGCAATGGGAATATTGGGAATATTATGCTGCATCCTGGTAAGTTAATCCCTGTTAAGGGGGATGATGGTCCCCTTTAGCCCTTTCATGGAAAAGAAAACCCCATTCCATTCCCTGCTCTGCGCCAATTGGGTGGCCCTACACAGCCATCTTGGCAGCGGAACCTGTGATGAGGCAGTGGTCAGTCAGAGGCTCTCTGATACAGTATCAGACCTTTGTTTGTTTCCCAGTTCTATCATGTCCAAGCTGACTATGAATTGCTGTTTTTTTCATCGGGTCTATTCATAAACCCGGGGTTAAATCATGGGTTAACATTAACAGCTTCTAGGCATCCAATTTCAGGGACCATCATCCAACTTGGACCCATTCTCCTGTGGACCTGCCACTCGAAGCTTGACCCTGTCGGCATCGGCTGAGCTTGGAGCTGTGTTCCCGGAGCACGGCACACGTCGCACCTCAGACAGCCCAAGAGTGGCTAGGAGAGAAATTGTTGGTGCCACCCAGAAAAAATCCAGCGGGTGGTTCATCCTCATCCTCATCATCATCATCATCATCATCCGAGGTAATGATAATTGTTCTTCGAGGAAATCGAATCACTAAATCCACCACTTTCTTTCTTGGATAGTGGATGGTTTCAAACCTCCCCTGAGGCACAGCATTTTGAGGGGATGATTCCCACGAAAATGGAAGCAATATGAAGCCACCAACATCCCCCCAAAACAGGTGACCCATTGTGCCAAGTTGCACGTTGTACACCCTCGGGTCTGGGCGAAGGATGTGGCCTAGGCTTGGAGGTCACCCACGAAACCATATGCCATTGGCTTGGTGTTCCCAACATCTTCCAACCAAACCATCCTGAAATGTTGACCATCAGCATTCAAAAGCTATCTTGGTTTATCCAGGTATTGATGGCCTACGTCATGGCTTCGGGGATTGCTGGGATTGGTGTTTTCAAGCCTGGAAACAGACTTGGGATTTGGCAAAAGGAACGCCCAGTTCCATGAGTTTGCGCTCTGTGTGGCTGGATCAGACACTTAAAATGTCAGAATCTGTGACAAATTTCGTAAAAAAGTTGAAAGGAACGTTTACAAACGATCCGCTTTCGAGCCGGAAAAATCACGGATTTCCGGCATTCCGGAGACCGCACATAATTAATTAGCTATGCAATTCTGCCTATATCTACCTATATCATCTTGTACCTACAGATCTACAGCTTCCCAATTTACCAAACCACGACTCGACCACACCTGAAGAACACATGGGCTCCTTGGAGCGTTTTGCCACCTCAGTGGAAGATCTGCAGGACATGTTCACGTAGAGATGGATATATATATATATATGTGTGTGTGTGTGCGTGTGTGTGTGTGTGATTTATATCTGCCTATATTTTTTATATCATGTAGTTTTATAAATAGTGAACACAGGTTCCATGGGAAATATATGGGAATGGACATATGGGAAAAGAAACATAAAATAATGGGATATATATAATGGGTTAACATGGGTTAACCAAATAAGTACCCCTGTTTCCGGGTAAACGAATATAACAATGAACCAACCCCATGTTGGAAGCATTGTGCAAACATGTGCAAACCTTTGCTCTGGTTTTTGTTTTTGAAACCGGTGCTTGATCAAGCAGCCAATTAGATCTAATCCAAACGCTCAACATGGCTGACCTGCCCCTTGCCCCGGTGTCCCACTTGACTGCCCTTGGGCACGTTGGGCACCCGGCGATGACATGTTTCTGGAACTTCCGAAGCTCATCCAAGATGCTCTCATAGGACGACTTGACACCATTCACCTCCAGGATGAAATCCTTGGAAAAACCAATGCGACTGGGTGGCTTGGGCTGGGCTTGTGCTGGGAAAGGTTACGCAAAAAGCCAGCGGTTTTTTTTCCAAAGTTTGGGAGGCTTCCTGCACATGCTCCGGTCATTCCGGGAAGATGGCAACAAACATTGGCAAAGCCTGACTGTTACCCTTTCAGTTTCAGCAGTCAAAACCTCCTTGCTTTACAGCGCCCTATTGCTATTCTTTAAGAGCTGCAGTTGCAGACACTCTCAATCCTGCAGCATCAGAAGGATGATGAGAATTAGAGGATTCAACCCCATTGTAGCCACCGCAAAGTAGATGCAAAAGTTGAAAACCTGGAAGTCATGGAGGGGAACATCATCTAGTTTACATCCGCGAAAACCTTGGACCCCATTTATAGGTTGTCTCTGCATGGTATTTTGCTTGGTCACAGCGCGCCAAGTAGCATGGACCTTCAACGCCTTGTCGGGGTGGGCTGCGTTCCACTCCTGCCATTTCTTCGGGGCCCCAGGGCCCTTTTCGGGGCCCACCAGTTCCCATGGGATGATCCAAGGGTCGAAAAGCGCGTCCTGGATGGGTGTGGATCCTGGAGGACGGACAAAGGACATAGGTTTTTTAGGATAGTCCCATCCTAAAAAGAAACACGTCCCAATAGAATGGTCCCAATAGAATGGTCCCAATAGAATGTGTAAATTTCCGACTAAAACATGGCTTCATATGGCTTCTTGAGGTGTGAATAATAAATTTTAATATTGGGGGGAAGTGATGACCACTTCCACGTTGTGATGTAAGAGAGAAATTTGGGCACTGCTATACGAAGAGCCGAAGAGCTATACACAAATTTATTCAACCGGTCTGAACCTACATGCGCATGTATGTCAGAAATGGTCCATCTGTTATCATATGCTGCACTTTCTTCTCCGCAGTTCCGCTATCCCGAGAATATCTTGAACATGTATACCTGTATACCCAACACTCCGGTCCAAATCGCAGGGAAGATCTGATTAAAACCCTTCCAACAAATTCATGGCCCCATGGTGCACTCTCTCAGCGATGTGCCAGGCTTCCTGGTTCAATGGAGGTAATCATGCAGGCACCGCTCACTTCTTGGTAACAGCTGTGGAAAAACAAGACCTCTGAGGGGGTGATTCACCAACAGAACATGATGGATACATGTTCTTAAGCCGCTTGGGTAGGTAGATAGGTAGATATATTCATACAAATAGATGGATAGATAGATCAATGGTCATTTCAGGACCCTAAAATGCAGGTGCTGTACATACAAGGCCATATTTTGGGGGCCAATCCCGCTACATAGCCCTTACATAGGCCTTATATATGGTAGGTATCTCCAATTTAGGTTCCTGAAATGGCCATTGAATAGATGGATGGATGGATAGATAGATGGGGATAGATTCGGATAGATAGATAGACAGACAGACGGACAGACAGGCAGACAGACAGATAGATGCACAGATAGACAGAGGGAGGGCCAAATGCAGAGAGAGGGAGAGAGAGACTAGAGATAGAGAGACACAGAAACAGAGAGATAGAGGTAGAGAGGGAGATAAAGAGATAAGTAGACTAGATAAAGAGATAGAGATATATAGAGATAGAGATAGAGATAGAGATATAATGCAGAAGTCTTAAGTTCTTATCATTCTTACAGTATATCATTCGGGGTTTTGTGATGGCCTCTGTGGGTGAGGCACATGGGATGCAAAGCTTTCCCAACTGAACCTCTCGGACCTTCATTGCCATCGGAACAATGCGCATCGTTCGCTGGCTATTGCAACATGTTACAATGTTACAAGAGCCAAGCAAAACTTATCCCAAAACTTATCTAACAAAATGGTAGCATGTCTCCTAAATGATTCTTGTTGAACATTAATTGAATAAAATGGTCATGGTCAACTCCACTCCCCGCCAACATTTTCTGCCTTGGGTATACAGAACTTCCTTGCAGGATGCCGGCCACTATTCTCCGGCCATCTAACACAGCCCCCCGAGTACAATGCGCCTGAGTCGTGATGCCGAGCATGGCGCCCTGAACACTGAAGCTGAAACCTTCAATGGACCTTCCAACTTCAAAAACCCATTGTACAGTGAATCCTGTCCTGTTTAAACTTCAAAATCACATCGTATATAAAATATAACTCCCATGACTGGGCCCCGTAAATGAACATAAATGAACAAACCCAATACAGTCCACCCCTTGTCTCAAGGTTTGATGGAAGAGGTTGGAAGTCAAGGAAGAAAATCCCAGGCAACCACTGAGTCCACTGGAAGAACCTCTTTCTTCTCCACTTCCAAGGAGAAGCTATCCGCTTTTTTCTCCTGCAGGATCTGCAGGCCATCGGATCCCAAACCAATCGAATTTCTATATGATCAATATGACATTCCTACTAGATCCTACTACCCTCTGGTAAACTAACATAGCTGTGGAAAATCACCATTTTTAATGGGAAAACTCAGTATAAATGGTCATTTTCAATAGCTATGTTAAATTACCAGAGGGTATATAATTAGATTATATAATTAGATTCCAGCCCATTTTGCGAAAAGGCTGCCCAGCCATTGTTCACATTCCAAAGGACTTCATTCTTTTGAAGAGAACTGGAGGGCCGGATTCGGCGCCATTTGCAGTCATTTTCTGTGGCTGGCACATAACTTGCAAGACCCATTGCTTCACGTGCACCGGATGTTTTCTTCATACAACATCATAGAACCCATCTTAGGAATCTAGAGCCCATTTTTTTAACCCATCTTAGGAATCCTGGCATATCTTGGCTCCATTTTTCGAGGCCTCCTTCTCTGCAGGTTTGGCGGAGACCAGGGCCCAGAAGCCCCAGCGCTGGTGAGGGAAGCTGGCACCGTCCCCGTCCGAGCTAAACCTGGGCGGACGGCGGAAGATGTGGAAAACCCATGAAAGTGGCATCAGTTTTGCGAAACCAGGAAACCATGGAGTTTCACATCAATCTTAGTTGTTCCATTTTTTTACTTTACCCCATATTCTTTTTGGATTACCCCCAGGTTGTCCCGTCTTTTGATGTTTTAGCATTGAAATTGCGTAAAAGTGCAATGTTGAGGAAGGAAAAACGATAATGAACCTGATGAATAGTGTAACCTGATGAAAACGAGTTTGCGTCCCATTTCAACCTGGAACTTGGAATCGTACAAATGGCAAAGAGTACGACCTGTATCGGGGGTTAGTGGTTTCTATACAAGTTACAAGCAGTCAAGCTATTGGGGACCCCAAGTGAATTTATAGGCCAGAAAAGGTTTCATAGATGCATATATTATCTGAGATCAGTAGCATCACAGCTGTAATACATATCCTCAGAATGTGCAAAATATCATTGATGTGTGTGGTCATCTAACTATTCAACTCATCAAAAAATCCTGCGAAATCACACCCAGCAAATAAAATGATTTTCAGATCAGAGCTGGATATTGCTGTTGTTCACGTGGTCACCTCAAACATATTTTTCCAACATTTCACGGTGGAATGTGTCTGATGTTCAATTCAGTGGATTTGTGTTAGGAAAAACTTGCAGAACACATTCAGAAAACCATGGTTTTCACCTTCAAGACCCCTCAAACATGGAGCAACCTCATCCACTTCCGATCTCCCTGCCCTTCTGCCGCTTCTGCCGCTTCTGCGGTTTGCTGTGCTGCCCCTGCTCGAATTCACAAAACTCACCTGGAATCTCAAGGCCTTGGTTTTTCGCAAGTCGCAAAGGATGGAATGATCAAAAAGATGACATGGGCATCGTTCAAAAAGAAACTCCCAACTACTCCCAACATCATTCTCCCTAAAAAAAACTGGCCAAGATCATCCCCAAATCATCCAACCTCAAGTTTTTTAGACCACACTTGGGCCTAAAACATCTTGCCACCTTGATGGTTCAACCAATTTTCTTTAAACATCTGTTGGCAGCCCCACTTCGCCAGGAGCGGGCCGTTTTGGTGCCGTAGAACATGCACTGTCGCGTCTTGACCTCACCGAAGAAGACTTGATCTTTGCATAGAGGGGCTGGCAAATGTTGTCATCCCATCCCCATTTTGTATGAATACCCCCAATACTGGACCCTAAAATGAATAGATCAAGGATGATCAGGGGGTTCTGGTGGAATCTTCATATTGGAAGAATGGGACTACAGTGGTGTACCTTGCCAGTGTTTTGGGTGAGACGTCCAACGATGATGGCAATCATTCATGGCTGAACCCATGGTCCGGTAGATATCTGAGGCTGCAGCAGGGTACAGATTTTTGAAGGCTAGGCGAAGCCCAGACCTCAGTTGATTCCAAAACCAAAGCCGATTGGCTTCCGCTTGTATACCACACACTAATATATCTTGGGACAAAAAGGTCACAAGTTGAAGTTGAAGGACTAGAATTAGGAACCGCCCTTTTCCCCAAGCATAACTGGCTGGTGGTTGCATTCAACCTATCCCAAAGACATGAGCCAATTGGGTCATCCCAAATACCGGTAGGATGGAAAAAATAATGTGGTAAACCCAAGGTCATAAAACATCCCATGCACCAACCATTTGGGGCTCTTTTTGCATCATCCCAAGTAGAGGTATGCACAACAATAAACCTAAACCTCTACTGGGGATGCTTGAAACCACCAACCATAGCACGTTGCGGGCCCCTAGTAGCTGAGCCCCAGGCTTCTCCAAGATCGACTTCGGTGAATCCATGAACTCCTGCCACGAAAAGCCGCCCGCAGGGCATGCTGCCAAGGAACTGAAACCGAATCCTTGCCACCCATGGGACCTCACAATTCTCATGGGCAAATTGGTCTATTCAACCAATCTCCCATATTCTGAAATATGTTCTACTATTTTGTCATGTATGGCTGCTCCCAGAAAAATCATGAATCTTTTTCCTGTACAGTCTGGCCCGTGGACCGGTCGTAGCTTGACCTGTGCTTTTAAGCCATGGATGATCTGGTCCTCCTTGCTCGGAAGCTCAGCCTGAGGCTGGCCCAAGTTCCCACAATATTCCGCCAGGGGTCGAAGTACAAATCCAGTACAACACCATCCCCAAAAATAATCATTACATATTATTATTTTCATAAAAATGGATGGTATGAACCATCAAAATATGGTTTGTTGATGTTTGTTGACTATTGTTTTACTAACATTTGTAAACCATCCCTCAAGTTTTCTGGTATCTATGGCTGATAAAGATTACCACCAAATGATAGGTTTATGTTTGGGCTGTCCATGGTCTGAAGCATCCTTTAGGACCCGTGCCATGGGATTCAGCTGCAGCGTCTTTGGCCTGTGCTCGACTGAGGGTGGCTGGCAATGTGGTTGAATGGCATGTACAATTATGCGCAATAAACAATGAAGAACATCAGTTCAATTAATTGTGATGAAGCCGTCAATTGTCACCAACAATAATTATCAAAAATTAATATCCATGAGCGTCAATTATCATCGAAAAATATGAACTAATTATCGACATTGGTCAACACTTATCATCAGTTGTCATCAACTGTCAACGATAAGTAATCATCAACAATCATCAACAATGAACGACACTTGTCGAGAATGATGATCATTGATGATCATGATCATCAACAATTATTCAGACTGATTAACAATTAATAGCCATGTTCATCAATTGTCAACGATAATTAATCATTGACAATGATAAAAGGAATTAACCTTAACAATAAGTGTTAATGGACTAATAACAAGAAACCCAGTGCTAATATTAAACCCGGTGAAAATGTTGTTTATATATTGTTAACACTGTTTGACTAATTAACAATGATTAAGTGTAGTTATTGGCAACCTTAACAATAATAGTATGGTTGGAATCAACAAACCTTGAAACAACTACAGTCGTTCCAACCCATTTCTGCACCTTTTCGGAGCCGAAAAGGTGCGAACGACCTGGTGCCGCTGGGTTTCCTCACCAATCAACTGCCCAGCCGGGTCTCACACCTGCCGCCTGGCCAGAGTCCGCTGATTTCGCATGGGGTTCCTCAACTTTATTATTTACACAAGGTGGTGCCCCCCCCCAGTTTTAATTTTGCCTATTAAACCCCATTAACATCCATGAAGTATAGTTATATTATGTGATATTTCCCATAAACCCGACTTAACCAAGTTATGTGCGTCAACCTTAGCTAACTATGGGGCACCACCTTGCATCTATTTCCTATCCGCAATAATGTGGGTAAAACAATCATAAAGCACCCATTTGGGAATGGTTTATACCGTTTATACCCTCTATTTATGGTGATGACTGGGGGATGGTAAAAATTGTATCCCACCTCCATTTTTTTTGCAGCTTTCAGAGGCCATCCCATGTTATCTGATGATGATAAGTAATGATCATTGATATGGTTGATATTTTCATATGTGTTAATAATTGGTGATTAATGATTATCATTAATGATTATTAACAAATATCATTGATATTGTTGATATTGTTGGAAATAATCATTAATTTGATCGTTGATATATGTTAATAATCATTAATGATATTAATCGTTGACAATTATTGCTGATATTTGATGGCAATTGATGATTGTTGATACTAATTGTTGATACCAGCACATTTCCAATGAAATAACACACGGATCATTGCAACATACAAAACTCATAATTTAGTAACGGCTGGTAATAAGTGGTAATAATGCACGTGTCGATGGTTATAATATCATTCCTCAATTTAAATTAAGAATTGCTCTGTTATCTGAGGAAAGATGTGATAGATTCCTCAACTATCTGAGAATAGGAATTGTTTCATGTTTTTCGATCTCATCTGATTGTTTTTTTCTCCGCAACCCCCAATATCAGGTAGAAAAGGAAGCTACTGTCTATATGAATATGTTTGGATTTCTCTCTCTCCATCTACATTCTGGTAATTTAACATAGCTAATTACTGAAAATGGCCCATAGAAATAGGCGATTTACTTATTAAAGATGGTGATTCTCCATAGCAAACTGTTGGTTTACCGGAGGGTAAATCCTATTATTTCCCATTATATCCCCATAAATCTCCATTCTTGTTGGTTAAATCCCATAAACCGTCATAAACTCCCATTTTCAAAGACTCCATGTGGATGTGTCAATTACTTGTTCTTCTATTGAGGGATTACCCCACTCAGCCGCTGGCACCCACCTGGGCAGGTCCTTCGGAGCAGAAGGCCTTCACCACTACCTGCAACGGACGCCGTGTGTGTGTTCCTATGTTGAATCATGTATGCTTCATTGTATTAGCATAATATATATATATACAGTATATATGTATATGTGTGTGTATGAAGACATGTATATATATATATATACAATATATATATATATATATTTATTTATTTATGTATTTATGTGTGTATGTATACATATGTATATACATATAGTGTTTATATATTACATATATATATATGTGTGTGTGTATGTATAGTGTTTTAATATATATTATATATATATATATTTGTGTGTGTGCATATAGTGTTTTAATATATATGTGTGTGTGGATTGTAGTCATGATAACAATGTATAATACAGTATGTATATGTGTTGGTAGCTAGTGCTCTTCCATTTGTTTTCCCATGGTTTTCCTTGGCTCAATCCTGAGGTCTGGACGTCGTTCTTGCCATCACTGCCCAGCAATTGGATTTCCGAGCTCACCTTGGCCTTAGATGATCAGAATATGAACAAGTTTACAGTGCTATACAGTGCTCTATGAGTGGTGTACACATTGAAAATTTGAAAGAACTTGAATCCGACCAATGTTTCTTCCCATTTTAACTACAAGTAGCAGTTGTCTCATGCTCGAGTCTCAACATGTAGTGGCACTTTCAGGCAGCGGCATCATACTGCACGTGAGCCTGTCTCGGCACGTGCACCCGGCACCCAACGTTCTGACACAAGATCATGTCTCAGCTAAACACCTAAATGGATGCCGACATGGATGTTTAGGAAATTTCCAACCATACCTTATTACCTTACCCCTCAAAAAACTAAGTATATATATATAATATATATATATAATATATATATATATATAATAATAATATAATATACACACATCACAGATTCTGCAACATTCAAAATCAGAAACCTGACACGTCAGAGATGTCATGACAATCAATGATAAGTATTGATAAGTGAAGTAGTCAAGATAGCTCCACACTGAAAGTGAAAATTGATCTTGGTAAGATTGCTCCGGATAAGTTATTGTGACGGAGTCAAAGTTAGAATGAGTCCCGGTTTTCCAAAAAAAGGATTCGTGCACTTAGAATGAGGTGAAAAACACCCTCAGTTAGAATGAGGGGGGCCTTCCAACCTTCAAATCAAATCATAAATCCATCTTAAACCATCCAAAATCCAGTAAAAGGAAATAATTTCCAATGCAACGGGTCATCAAAACCACAAACTATATATATATGC
>Ga0126342_10000495_pt1 | contig 43443 bp, 23 predicted proteins | sample Cyp1metagenome_FD_92528 | JGI IMG/M metagenome (GOLD analysis project Ga0126342, IMG submission 92528) | Coral microbial communities from Lord Howe Island, Old Settlement Bay, Australia - Cyphastrea 1 metagenome | ecosystem: Host-associated > Invertebrates > Cnidaria > Coral ...
AGAGTCGCGCATACAATCGTATTCCATCAAATTTTGATACTTTAGACCTGTGGAGGCTATGGAAATCCTCGGTTGTGGTGCTAGCCGTGCAGGATGGAGTGTGATGCTCTCTGGGTATATGGAATGGAATTTCTGACCCCCATTTGATCAAAAAAGATGTCAACATATGCGTGAGAATCCCACAACGCATACCAGGGGGGCATCGTACTCCAGGGGTGGCATCCTACTCAATGTAAATGTATTCAGTGGAAATATGGTACCATTTGGGTTCGAGGAAGAACAGCGAAATCCAGACTTGGCCCAGTTTGCGGATGCCTGAGCCGCCAGCCAAATGCGTCAAAAAAATAAGCTGAACAGCTTATCCAATGGTCTTAAAAGATCCCATAGAGAAGTTGATGATTGATGAGAGAAACACAAGATTTTGTGTTTATTCAAGAAATCATTGCTTGAGAAGCTGTGGACTCAAAGGATCTTAGCGGAGTTAAACATGTGCGATTGGACATGACAGCACGGTCACACAACCTCATTCTCACCATCAAAGGTCGTTCATTATTTTCCAAACTTCCGGAGCTATTTTAGCATGGAATATGAACAGCCTTGGAATATGGGTAAGATTTTGCTAGAATGATAGCTAATATTTATCATAACTAACATTATGCTATCGTATACTTATGATAAGTAGCTTCTCCCAATCCACTTGAATGATAGCTCCAGCGTCTCGAGTCACCCAGCGGGATGTAAATAAAATTGACAGTTGATAACCATTTAGAAAGCACTCAAGGTTTTGTATGTTTTTCCTTGTGTTTGTTTGGTATCTTGAAAACACAACATATAAATCTATATAATCCTATAAACAATCTATTTTAATCTCAATGATTATATAACCATATGGACAAATGATAATTATAAAAACATATCAAACTCCAAATCAAAAGAACCCATGCAATAATCTCAATGGTTTATACATATTTGCATATATGAACACGACCTCACGTAGCGATGTCCCTGGAAGGATGGAAATTGTAGCGATAGCTATTCCAAAATAGGCTATCATATTTCAGACTAGTGTTAGTGAAATATAATCATTTACCCAAATGGCTGTGGGACAAAATGCATGGCCCAGCGGAGCAGATTCTGTTCATTGACAAAAAAACATCCAGTTTTAGGGATATCTACTTTTGCCAAAAATACCCAGATATGATGGTCCATGTTGCATACCCATTTGGGGAGTCGAAATTACAGACCTCGGGGACAACAGACTTTTTTGTCATCTTCGGTCTAGTCTTTTTAGTTTTAACTGTATTAACCATCCAATTTAATTGGGGTACCCTATTTTGGATCCATACCGTAGTTCGATCAGTCCCAAATAGGTTGCATCCCCACGGAAATCCCATGGAAATCTCGAAATCCCATGAAATCCACCATTAAAAGAAGTATGGTATGGTTTAAATGGTATCCCCTATTATGGTTTTAAATCCATTTCATGGTGGATTGATATGGATTTATACCATATACCATTGTTTTAAATCCACCATTTTTGAAGGTGAAGTTGCCATGTTCCTATGGTTTCCTATGGGTTTTCCGATGGTTTTCCTATCACTTCACGAGGTGAGCCTCGGGCCTCCTCACCCTTGTCGCGCCTGGTTGGGAGACCTGGGAGAATCTGGGAGACCTGGAGACCGGCTGGCGGAGACCCGTGGCGGCCGTTTAGGCTAACTGGGAAAACTGGTGAAAACACATACCACCCTAATATCAATAATACATATATAAATATTGTAATGAGCTGATTTTCATGCATTTTTTTAAAAAATAAAACTATCATAGTTTTGATCATTTCATGGATAAAATTTATATCACATATGACCATTGTCAATACTTTTGGGGTCATCATGACTAACAGTAATAATTATTGGACCTATTTTTTATTGTCAGGGTGAATAATTAATGATATTTTATCCAACAACACAACAACAATGCTACTAATTACCAATACCAATAGTAATCATTTCGGACAAATGTAACCTAACATAACCCAACAACAACAATACACCATGCAACAAGATGATCATCACATGGGACGATTGCAGGGTAAATATAATTTGGAATATGTAACTTTATCCATCTTCAATAAGAATCATCCACCAGAACTCATAGAATAATCTCGGATCTGTCATGATGGTTTTGGACACTGTACAGTGTGGGCTCCACAATGCCACAACTGTGAACCGAAACAGGAGGCTATGAAACGTTGGGATCGTGCATAGAATTGCCGGTTTGATGTCAGATATGTATTGAAAATATGACCTGCGTTTTTCTAGGTGAACGAAACGTGTATAACAAATGAATGATAATCAGCATATTATCATATATTATCATAATCATCATATATCATAATAACAACAATAACCAGCACAGAAAATAACGTTTATGTTATCATATATGAAGATCATGGTTCTATAAATATATACATATTGTTATCATAATCAAAACAACAACTATGGTAGACTCCAGATGGTTAGACTCAAGATATTCTTAGTTGAATAATCACAATATTCATGATATATCATAAGAATCATAATCAACACAAGAACATGAATATTAAACAAAAAAATGTGAAGGTAAACTTCAACAAGATTCATTTATCATCACGATTATTGCAACAACATAACTGGTCGGTGGTTTCAAACACTTGTTTATTTCCCATAACATATGGGATAATCCACCAACTATTGACTAACTCATATTTTTCAAGATGGTTAAAAGTTAAACCACCAACCAGACATAGTGTGGTAAATCAATGATCAAACTATATCAAACTCCAATTTTGGTTCGTTTTTACATCACCTATCTTTTACAACAACACAATCATAAGATCAAGACATGGTGAATCTCCAGCTTCGTTCGCCGAGACCCAGGTGGACGAGGGTTTCCCCGAGACGGCTCTGCCAACGCAAGGGACGGACAGCAGGTGGGAAACTGTCGAGAAATCGCCAACGTCGGGAACTGGATCCATGGAACTTGGAAGGATTTTCCAGAGTTTGTTACCCTCTGGTAATTTGTTACATAGCTATTGAACATGGCCCATTTATAGTGGATTTACCCATGAAAAATGGTTATTTTCCATAGTTATGTTAGTTTACCGGAGTTTGTTATGTTTTTTTTTCCCGGTAAACATGGTAAACCTCACTGAAAAAATGCCATGAATTTCCCAGTCAACGCTTCCGAGTTTTTCCATGAAATCGTCATTTGTTGAAGATTAAATCCTCTGGGATTAACGGGAAAAGAACGGGAAGATATACTCCTAATAATATACATGATACTGTATATAGCATCATATATCAGGGGATTGGCAGCCATATCTGTGTTTTTTTAACCATCAACTGAAACAAGTATCCTTTTGAGATGATATCCGATTCTTTTGTGATGTAAAAAAATGGGACATTCACTAACCCCTGTTAAGTTACGCATAGAAACTCAACTGTTTTTTCCTCTTTTCTTTCACATGAACCCAGCTTTGGTGATTCCCACAACTAAGACATCGAGCCCGAGCCTGTTGTGCGGGGCTATTCGAGTGAGGTCAACTGTTGCGGATTGCGGAGAGATTTTGATTTGGGTGTGTCTGAAAATGGGGTATACACCCAAATGCCAATGGTAGAGAAAATGATGATGAAACAATGGGTTTAGAGGCACCCTACATTGAACAATTCTCAGACAAAGCCACATGATTGTTTGCTCACGGCCTGCTTGGCTGGCAAAATTTTCCACTCGCTTCGTTGGAGCAGATCTGGTGCACTGCCGCATCGGAACTTTCAGCTGCAAAATTGTCATGTGACCACTGGACAACTTCTGATCAGGGCCGGGTCCAAGGTGAGCGTTGCTATTTGTCATTGGTTCATACCTGCACTATGTCCCAATCATTGAGATGGAGGTTTACAATCGCTACGCAAGGAAGGAGCAGAGTGAGGAAGAAGCCTCAAAGGAAGATGGGCATGTTTTTAAATTTGGGATCCCATTTCTCTATGTCTTGCTGGTGGGATTGGTAGCAGTTGATTTCTCTTACGGATAGGCAATGATGCCCTCACCGGCACTTTGGGTCAAGGCTCCGACTTCGAAATACGACTCGAACCATTAACGATATAACTACCTGATCGATTGGGGTATTGGGGATGATGATGACCCATGACAAGAATACCAATTTACCAACCAATAATGTGTTGTAGCTAGCAAAAATAGGCCCGGTAAGGCCCGGTTGGCTCTTGAGTCAAGCTCAAATGTGCCCCCATTCTGGGAAATGGTCGGAATGAAAATTTTGATGGCTCAATTGAGGGCCTAGGTATGCCTGATATTGTCCCAAAGAAAACATGGAATCTAACAGAATGCGTAATTCTAGCAAACTACCTGATATTTTCAAGATTTATATATAGCAAATGATACTACAATGTACATTATATATATATATCATATAATACATTTATATATATATATATATATATCACAATATATATGTATATATATATATTAATATATTTATATATATATTATATTATATTATATTATATTATATTATTATATATACATAATATTATATATATATATACATAATATTCTATATATATATATACATAATATTATATATATATGTTATGTTCATTACGATATTATAATATATGCATGATATTATATATATATATTATATTATAATACAAGTACTATACATATATATATATTGTAGATAATAGTATATTAGTAATATATATATATACATACACAAAATATGGTCTATTTTTTATATCTTGTTCAGCTCTACAACACGCTGGCCACTTGACCTGTAGGCAATATGGCATGCAAGCCTATGCCCAGGCGTGAGCCATGCTCGAGCCACGACTGTTGTTGCCGTACTTGGGTGAATATATTCTTGATGATGGATCATATAAAATCATATAAATCCCCAGTTATAAGTTGGTTTATGAGCCCCAGTAACTATAGTTATAATATGCCCTATGGATCCAGCCGTACCTTCTTAGGAAGTACGACTGGGGTATGATGACTAGGGGGTTAAGTACCTTCTCAGACAGTGGCCATGGATCCATAGGGCTCGATAATGTGGGATGCGTGGTGCTTGAGTACTTGTTTCTATTATGTTGCTTGAGTAGTTACTTCTATTACTTTCAAAGTGTTACTTATGTTACTTCAAAACCAAGTTGAGTGTGTCTTACTTACTTGTTGAGTGTGGGATGGGTCAAAACCTATGAGATTCGCATGTTTTGGGGAACACACATCACACATCCAGCTCTACCGGCTATTTTACTATAGGGTAGGGTCCCAGGGTTTTGACTCATAACCAGGTTCATCTATCTTTCTATAGTTAGTGTTTAGTTACTTAACATGGGAATAATGGTGATAATATAAGAGTACAAACCACTTCAAGCAACCATGCTATGTGTATAATATACATACATAGTGTGTCTGAAAATGGCTTCTTTACCCGTTAATCTATGGCAATTGTACGGGAAATCATGAGAAAACATGAAATTTTATGGTGTTTTATTGTCAGTGTTTTCCACATGGATTCATGAAATTTCGGGGGTCAGCAAAAAAACAGGTCAGGGATTTTTTTGGTGACCTTGACATGAGGGTTTCATAAAATGGTGGTACCCCAATAGCTGGATAGTTTATAATAGAAATCCATAGTTAGCCAACTATATGGGGGTTTCCATAAATGGGGGATCACCAAAATGGATGGTGTATAATGGAAAATCCTGTTAAAATGATTTAAACTGAATGATTTGGTACCCCAATTTCAGGAAACCTCCAATTGAAACTCCCAAATGTGTCGGAAACAACTTCAAACAACTACTCCCAACACAGCTTTCTGGATGAAGCTAAGGCTAAGCCGGTTTTCTCCTTTCTCAAAGATTGGATTGGATATGCAAGCATGGTTGCATAAATGATATCCCAATGCATGAACTGTTGCAGGCAGGGTTAGAGTATAGATTCTGCATGCAGTACCTACAGGGATTCTAGTCATACACTTTGGTTTGTTTGCCATGTTTTCAATGATTAAATAGTTAATCAGTACCCTCTAGTTTTTTAAGATGGCTATTTTGCAACCACGTTCGATAACCAGAAGGTATTATCCCATGTTTGGTGCTTACATTCCATTAATCCCCTTATCCTGCTTGTCCTGGGCAGCTAAGCTTGGGCTTTCGCCAACCACAAGGTCCATTCTGGGACGACATGCGGGGGCACTGACTGACCCATTTACAATCTACAGTCGCGACCTGGCTATTGCCCCTGCGCCCGAGGGTTATTGGATGGTATCCCCATTTTTGATGGTTAACTCCCCGAAGTCGTTGGTTGGTCAATCCCACAATCCCATTGAATCCCCATATTTTCTCACCAACCGTCGCCAACGGCAGGGTGGCTCCCGGCCCAACAGCCGACAGCAACAGCCGCAGCCTGCCGCGCCAGCGCAGCAGGCGCATCCCGAGCCGTTTGGGATTGGAATACTATACTGGAGGTACATCCCAGGAATCGTAAGTGGTTCATAATCCATATCTTCCTGAGGTATTTCCCAGGTATATATATAATTATGTACATCACTTATGTGATTTGGTTATTACCCACTTAGTAACCTAAATCAAAGTACTATGGATGTGGATCGATCTGCAAAAACCCGAACCGATTGGAAGTTTTCACAAAGAAAAAAACACAACCCAGGTATCACAAGACCATGGCCAGGGCTCAAACATTTGTTTTGCCACCTCTAATCACCATTCTTTAGATTTATTTGTTATTTGGGGTTGTCCAAGCACTGGGTACACCAAAATCTCATTAGTTCTTTTGTCCAAGCACCGGGCACACAAAAAAAAATAAAATTGAGGCACGCTATTTCCGGACAAAGGCATATATGGATATATATGGCATATATCATCTTGGTTGTATATCTCACTACATCCCAGGACGCATATCCCAAGATTTCATGGGATTCTTTCCTCACCCAAAGTCGGCTTCAGATTCGCAGCAATCTTCACAAAGCCGACCATTGTTGGGAGGTGTCCTAGGACCTCGCTGTACAGGTTGGGTTTCACAGTGGCGTTGCTCAAGAGTGGCAAGGGAGCCTGGTGGTCTTCGGTTCCTAGTTTTCAGTGATTGTTGATGTTAGTCCTGCCGGTAAAACTTGGAAACAGTTTAGCATTTTACAATATTTGACATCATTTTACTATTTTGAAAGAAATGGTGATATTTACTGGCTAGCTAAGTTAGGATCTTTCTGGGGATCCCCATGATTGTCTTTGCTTTGTCTCTGCTTAAACATGATTCCCCTCATCATGTTTGGGGTTGAGACCAACCAGTTATGGGTTGACATATGTGATATACCATATCTATCTATCTGGGTAAATTTGATCACGACCTCACTGTTCTCCCGAACCCTGGAATCATGGTTTATTTTAGGGAAATCATCCCCTTTTATGGCCGCAAGATTCAGGGTAGTGAAATATTATAATTTATACAGATCTATGTGATATACCCAGTTATATGTGCGATACCCCCCACGGAATGGGGACGAAGGGTGATCCTCCAATTAGCGTCTTGGTCTTGGCAGTCATCGCTAGACAAAGCCACTTGTGCACTTGACTTAAAGCCACCAGGACTAGATCCATTTATCAATCACACAGAGTCAGAATCTGCCACATGTTCACCTGCATTGTGGAACTGCCATTCTTCAAAGCATTGCTTGGCCAAGTCACACCCAAGTCCTCTGCGGAGGAAGAAAAGCAAAAGGAAGTCACCTAGTACAGGGAGGAGACTAAATCCGAACTGTACAACCATGCATTAACCATTAAGTAACCGTCAACTTGCACCTTGCAAAGCTTTTCTTGAATCAGATCCGAAAACATACTAAAGTGAACATCGGACAAGGGTAAATTCAGATGATGGAGGCAGACATGAGTCCTGCAATGTGGTACCACAGGGTAATGTTGTTGTTCAGGCCTCCTTGATGGTGTTTCCGATTGTTGGGTATGAATCCCATATGAGTACCATTGAATGCCTATAGGTAGTTTGAGCAGGGGGCACTACCCCAGAAATAGAAAGTGAGATTAAATCAGAAAGTGCCTGTGTGAACTTCGTGAGCACCCATCAATACCCAGCTCTTCGAGTTGTAGGGAACATTGGTGGTATTTGAATGTATTTTATTTGAGGCTAAAGCATGGTTTCAGCCTGGTTTCCGTTCAAATCTCCGCAGAATGCATCCATCGAAACGAAACATTTCGGTCAGCACCAAGCCTCGACCATCGCCATGGCTGCGGCTACTTCCACCGAAAGGAGTTCTTCTACACAGGAGCGGTGGCTCAAATTCATATCCATTGGCATGGGGATTCTACATCTAAAAAATGTGGAGCTGGAGCTGTCCAATTTCCATTTTGTGACCTTGAAATGTACAATGTCACAATGTCTATACAATTTCCGATTGAAGTGGAGATTTCAGATGCGAGCTTCACCGAGAAAAACCTCGGACGGACTTGGCCATTTTTGCGGGGGCTTCTCGGAGCCAAGTGAATGTCAACAGTTATGGCCATGGCTAGTTGTTATACCTGGTTATTTCAGTGGGATTATACATTCTATAAATGGGGTAACTGAATGAGACACGACAGTCTCTTAATCTTCTCAAAACATCAAAAAACTCTGAATGTGGTATGTTTTGAAATGCCCCAACTTGAACATGTCACCACTGTAGTCACCAGCTGCCAGACTTAGGACTTAACCATGACTTACCCAGTGTAGATGCATCCTGTGCATTTGAAATCACCTGCCCATGCAGGAGGAAAGTTACACCAATCCCATTGCCACTAGGCTGCCAAAAAAAGGTGTGGACGGAGTCAATAAGCTTTCAGGATCATGCACTTTGCGGTTGTGCAAGAAAAATATGACCATTGTGACCATGGATCGAAACCTCAACGCTACCAACGCTTTCACATCTTTTCACATCAAAATAGCTGGTGCCCGATGGATGCGTGTGCCCCAGATAGTACCAATCCGTTGTACCTGTGATGACATTCCCAAGCCGAATCGAGACTGGGCTTCCTGGGCTTCACAAGAGGTTTTCCATGTGATACCATGTGCCATGTTGCTGTTCTGAAAAGGCAGAGGTTACACGAATCAACATGTTGCCGTAAGGATATGTACATCTCTTTAAAGGTATTTTTTTAGGGTTTATGTGGTTTGAGATGTGTTTGTTTCCATACTTGCCAGGTGAGGGTCTCTAGCCTTTAGCAAAGATGTAAGTTAACTCTTCCTTCTCCTCCTCCTTCTAGATGCAGTGGAGCAGGCCGAGCATACCCGAGCCATATCGCAAGCTCCGGGTGCAGTGGAGCACCCGTGGACAGGAGCAGAGACCAGAAAGTAGAATGTCAGAATGCCAGATAGAATGTCAGAAGATATGTCAGACTGTCAGGATAGAATGTCAGAATTTATGTTAGATAAAATGTCAGATGCCAGATAGATCCAGATAGAATGTCAGAATTTATGTTAGATAAAATGTCAGATCAAATGTCAGATAGAATGCCAGATAGACTGTCAGAACATATGTTGGATAGAATGTCGAAGAGTTCGTCATTCTCCCATCCTGATCAATCGGTTTTTGTTGATCCTCGATGATCTGTTTGGTTCAGGAATGGTGGCCCGAGCACCAACTATATCATACTATAGATTACTACTATAGATCAGTTGTTCCCAGAAAACAAATCCAAGAGTTCTGACCACGGTATGATTTTAGTGATCAATTTATTTAGACGCAACCACCTGATACAACCTGAACTTGAAACTAGTCGCCTCTTAATTCGGATCATGATCAAACATCTACTCGCTGCTATAATATGCGTGTTTATTGGTTGATCATATACTTTTTATGCACCGAAATTCAACCACCCACATGGTAAGCTGCTTTAATCACGTGAAATCCCTGCTGATTGATTGTTTTATGGGCGTATAATGGCCTACACTATGTGGGGCGGATGTATTCTGCCAATCTACTATGTTAACACCAATCAAATCGTATTCTTTGGTAGTCGAAATGGCAACTGGTCATGCTCCGTTTGCTGATGATGTCCTGTTTGGGTGTGTCTCCAAATGTGAGTATACCGTTGCACCTCAAAATGACCGTAAATTTATTAGGGGACATGTTTGTTTGCTTTCAATCAAGAGATTTTGGGGAAACTCGGAAACTCCGTTGATAGACATGCCCATATTCTCCAGATGCTATCATAACTCTACTTTGAAACATATAGTATCTGGATATATGGTATCAAAGTTGCCCAAATTAGTATATTAATGCCCATGTGTCTATATATGCCCATGTGTCTATATATGCCCATATTAGTATATTAATTTACCAACACTTGTACTATGTTACTATACCATGTGTCTATTGACCATCCTCAAAGTGTTTTTCATGACCAAGCAATGCAAATAATTTAGAAGTACAAGATTTGTATATATACATATATATATATATATATACATATACGTATAATTACGTGTGTATATATATATATATATATGTAGGAATAAATTTGAACGACCTTGACATCACTGGAATGATGATTATGAGAGGTATACATCTCAAAACAACAAAACAAACATATTTCAGGTTTGTGAATTATTGTAGTCTATTCAGAACATATACATACGTATAGACATATACATTTATATACATATATATATATATAGACATATATATATATACATATATATATATATATACATATATATAAATATATATTATGATGAAACATATCATATATATATATATACAAATATCATCACTACTTATATTTGGGATTGTACATCCCGATGTTTTTGGGTGACGCCTCCACAATTCCCAGGTGCCTGGAGACTACCCCGATCCCGGCGCCAACAAAATCGGAGATCACTTCTACTTGGTGGCCACGGGTGGTGGACCCAAAGGAGAAAACTTGGGTGGACTTTTTGCGTTGATTTGTTACACATAATATATATATATATATATATATACAATTATTTGTTCATTTATTTATTTGATTTTATTTGTTTATTGAAGTATTTGAATTTATTTGTTTATTTATGTTAACTATTTGCGGATGTATGGATTAATAATTCATGAATAGATGTATGTATATATATAATATACATATATATATAAATACATGTAGAGGTCTGTTTGCAACCTAAATCAGACTGTTTCATCTATTTTGGGGATACCATCCATTTTCAGGCAACCCCAATCATATAGGTTCTGGAAATCAAACAATATGAGTCAATTTCCAATTTCCTTTTGGTTGTGTTTTTTAACATGCAATTTTGTGTTACTTGGTTTGGCACGCAACATGCCGGCCTTTAGTATCCGCAACATCAAATATCCCATGCATGAATATATCCCACTACAGTCTATCCCTGCATACCTTTGGTTTTCCGAATGGGAAATCCATGATTTTGGGAATCCATCGTTTTTTGTTGGGGGGGAAGCCCCTTAGGCAAATGTGAGCAAGATTAGCTGGTTGGTGGTTTCAAACATTTTTTATTTTCCACATGGGACAATTTTTCCCATTAACTAATATTTTTCAAGATGGTCAAAACCACCAACCATCTATCGTTCTCCAATAAACTATGGTTCTCCAATAACCATCATTAACCATCATTAACCATCATTAACCATCATAAACCATCATTAACCATTATTAACCATCATTAACCATCATTAACCATCATTAACCATCATTAACCATCAGGTTAGTGTCATGTTTTGTACGTGGAGCATTTGGGATTGCTGTGCCAGGAGCTTTTCGCATCCTGCGGTCTCCGAACCTGATCCACTGGGAGCCCTGTGGGCAGGCGCCCTCGGGCGAGATCGAGGCATTTTTTTCCGTGGTAGCTGTGGAAAACCCGCCATTTATAGCACCTAGGCACCTACACAAGAAATGTGATTTTGGGGATGATTTATGAAATTGGGTTTACCACATTTAAGAAAATTTGACCAACAATAAATTGAATTTCAAGCATTTTCCAACAAGAACCTGGACAAATCGAGTACCAGCCAAACAAGCCTACTATTGGGGATCTCACCTGCTCATGGGCTACCCTTTCCAAAAATTGTTTGGGTGCTGTTTCTTGATGTTCAAACTCATTTTTTGGATGTAGTGATTCTATTGACAATCGTGATTTTAACCGTGACTGCATGGGGTAAGGCGCTCTTGCTGCCATTCATTTCAAGTCAACCGCCATGCAGCCTCCATCCACTTGCGTTGGATGTGCTTGTTGCTGAGTTCAGGTACATTTGGATTTGGAGGACATAATGTTTTTTGAACAACAGTAAGCTTGCTTCAACCCACAAAATGTGCAAAAACAGTATATCCTTTCAAACCATATCAGTATGTTTCACATAAAATTATATATAAACCTACACATTATCATTTTGAACGAATATAATATATATATATATATATACATATACACACTAAACATATATTTCTTATGTTTCCAACATGATCTTTAATCATATTTAAACATATCATAACATATCTAAAGAATGATTTCTATGATGCATTTGCCATTTGAAGTTGAATGCCCTGCTGTTTTTTTGTTTCCGCAACATAGGTCTTTGGGCCGGATACTGTGCCTTCGTGGAGCGGTGGAGCTCATGGCCAGCGCGGGCATCCAGTTTTGGACCTGGGTTCAAGAAAAAGATGTTTTGCAACCCCGTTACTGAAAAAGACCGATGATGCGAAAAAATCTATGTTTTGTAGTTGTAGAAACATGTATGTTTATATGTAAAATTTTGATGAAAAATCAAGTTTGACTGTGGACCATGGTGTTCGGCACTTTGGAAATTACTACGTTTGGGTTTCATGAAGGTGCCCTGGGTTTAAACAAAACGGTCACTCCGACCGGAGGCGACCCCGCCGGAGTATGTCTTTCAATATCAAATGCAAAGCGTTCATAAACATTCTCTGACAACCTTTTGTTGCATGAGTCCCGGTTTCTATTTGTTTATCCTCCACACCACTGGGGCCCAACATCTTGGATTTTGTTTGGCCAACTAACAAGGAAAAGGTGACAAGACGTTGAGTTAAAATTCCTATTCTTAGGAGTCTTAGGAACATCTTTAATTGAATACAACTGACAAAAATCAAAATTCAGATACTACCAAAAAAGTGCATTTGGTGGGAAAACAATCCTAACTAGCCCTGAATTTTTGGTTCCAGTTTAATATGTGTTTGTGTTTTTGTTTACAAAATGGTAGCATGTGCGTTTAATTTTCATTATTTGTTATTTTGTTCCAACAACGTTTTTTGTCCAATTTAGTGGGATGGAGAATTCCCACCAAGATTTCACGGATCATCCAAGGACATCGTATGAAGTTCAGCTCACTTTGTTTCGTTGGTGGCGAAAGTTTCTAGTCGTCTTTTGACCACAAACCAACCCTCAAGACCACCCCAGACATGAAACTGATATTGGCCAAAACTCTTAGTGAAAATAACTCCCCGAAAGGATCCGAAAAGTGTTTCCAGCCGATTTACAGATGATCTGGTTGGTGGTTTAATATTCCTAACTTTTTCAGAGGGCTTGAAACCACCAACCAGTGATATTTACTCCATATTTCCAGGTGTCCATTTTTTCCATTTTTACAAGTTTGGGGTTACCCTACATCGCCATGCTGGATCGAGACATTATATCATTTGTTACATGACATCCCTTTTTTCCCACGGTTAAGTTGCCATTGTACCTTCAAAGTTACTACACTTCTGGCCCGAAATACCAGTTGTAAATCAATGAAATAACCTCATGTATGGAATGATAACCCCATTGCTATCCATTTGTAACATGTTATAGTAAAATCCCATGAAATCCCCATGACTATAGCTGTTTTTTTACTCGGGCTTGAACTCCATGTTTCCTGCACAGAAAAAACCGAAACACCCCGGCAGGTCATGTGACTACTGGGCACCAGAAATTCATCAGTGCCTCGACACTTCGACGGTTTCCGTCATGTGATCCTGGAAGAGCTACGACTGGATGACTGGTGGTGACTGGAACCATGGAATTTTCCTGGTTAATCTATATGGTTAATCTATATGGTTAATCTATATGGTTAATCTATTTGGTTAATCTATATGGTTAATCTATATGGTTAATCTATATGGTTAATCAATATGGTTAATCTATTTGGTTAATCTATTTGGTTAATCTATATGGTTAACCTATATGGTTAATCTATATGGTTAATCTATTTGGATAATCTATATGGTTAATCTATTTGGTTAATCTATATGGCTAATCTATATGGTTAATCAATATGGTTAACCTATATGGTTAATCTACATGGTTAATCTATATGGTTAATCTATATGGTTAATCTATATGGTTAATCTATATGGTTCATCTATTTGGTTAATCTATATGGTTAATCTATATGGTTAATCTATTTGGTTAATCTATATGGTTAATCTATATGGTTAATCTATTTGTTTAATCTATATGGTTAATCTATATGGTTAATCTATGGTTAATCTATGGTTAATCTATATGGTTAATCTATGGTTCATCTATATGGTTAAGCCATGATTAATCTATGGTTAATCTATGGTTAATCTATGGTTAATAATGGTTAATAATTGGAATATCTGGTTCATTGAAATAGTGGATTTACTCATTGAAAATGGTGATTTTCCATAGCTATCACTGGGTAGTTGGTTGCTGGTGACTGGAACCATGGAATGGATTATGACTTTCCAGAAACAGTTGGGAATGAATCATCATCCCAACTGACGAACTCCATCATTTTTCAGAGGGGTAGGTTGAAACCACCAAGCAGTTACTGGTACCCAATTATTGGAGAAATCCACTCACTTAGTGCCATTGAAAAATTGTCCTTGTTGATGTTTTTTTGTTGGGACTACTATACACCTGATTTATTTGATTCTAGTTGGAGATTATGATGGGCCATAGTAGGGAAACCGTTTTCAACCAACTGGTACAATCAAATGGGAAAACGGGGTATTTTTAATGGCTCAGGTGCTATATGGTATAAATATTGTGTATGTGTATTTGCAGATCTATACACAATATATATATATATAGTATTACTATTATTACTATTATTCAATATTGGCTGTTAGGTGATGTGATGTATTTATTGTAGTATACTGTACATTTCATGATATCAAAGTTCAGTACATTATTTTTTGTTTCTTATGCAGCCGTTTTGAAACAGCGGTGGACACCTCTATGTTCCAGACAGTTCCAAGGCCCTGGAACATCTCAGGGGTCATCCCATGTGAGTACCAGTGATGGGGATAGCAGGGAGTTTTTACAACATTTGGGTATGGATCAATACCTATACATACCATTTTTAGAGGGATGAACATCCATTTACCAGCTATTTTGATGTGAACTACAGGGGTACAAGGTTTTGACACACTGCCATTTTAGGCCATGGAAATCAATGAAAGTTGTTACTTGTTCACCGAGGTTTTTGTGCCTTTTGCATCTGCCATGTTTTACGAAACCTTCCTTAGCGCGAAACTATGTGGCTATGCCCGGGAATGCCTTAAAGTGTGTGCAATCTCATGCTTCCCAGCCGGGAAGTGGCCCGTCTTTCAGCCAACAACGTTGATCCGTTGATCCGTTTTTTAGGCCCTTACAGGGAGGTTATGCTTGGGAGGATGGGATCAATATATTCATTCCAACCACCCGACGAAAATGGGATACTTGTCAGGCTATTTTTTGTTATTAACGACTGACGAATTGAACCATATTTCCTATATCTATTCCATCCACATCATGGTATCAATTCCTAGCTGCCTAGCTATGCCTAGTTCAGTTCTTTCAAAACCAAATGATACATATATATATATATATATACATATCCACCAATCATGCCAATCCTGCTAATCGATGTTTCCCTCGAGACTCAGACGCGATTTGCGTCCACTTCCAAGGCTCCCCGGTTGCGTGGCAGTATTCTTCAGCGCCAGAGAACCCAAGGAAGTTGGCAGAGCTTTGCATATTGGTTCCTGGACTTCGGGAATGCATCTTCCCGTTTGGAAAACTGGACAATCCTGGCAGGTATCATACATGTTGTATGAAGCATTCAGAATTTGTCAGACATAAATGTGGTTTTAGGCCAAAGAGATATGCATCTCGCAATGTTTACATATACATATATATATATATATACATGATATGATGACTATAAAATAATTACAACGGAAATCAAAATTAGATATGCATGTACAAGCACCGAAAAACAAAAGAAAAACAAAACAACATTGATCTAGTACTTTGCAAGACACCCCCTGGTTGGCAAGATGTTTTGCTTTGCCGCCTCCCATCTTTGTTTAGTTTCCTATTTCCTATAGAACATTTTTCAACAGGGCGGGAAAGATAACGAAGACGCTCAAGCAATCTTGTAAGAATTGATAAAATTATGGGATAACATCGATGTTTGAATGCGGAACGGGAACATCTATAGGAAACTGCATTCTTGACTAGTAAATCTACACCCCTCCTGCGCATGTTTTCCTTCAATGAACCCTAAGTATTGCTGCCAAACTGCTTCAGAACGCCTATTTGGCTGGCCCCAAAAATACCAAGCGTTTTAGCGCCTACAATTGGCTTTGAACATATTGTATACAGTTTGTTTATCCATAGTTATAGAGACCCCATGGTTGACAAGCTCAACTACCCTTTGGTAATTAATGTGTTACATAGCTCTTGAAGTCATGGCCCATTTAGTTGGTTCATTTACAAAATTGTGATTTCCATAGCAAACAGTAAACGTTTACCGGAGGGTACTGAAAGCCGCCGCATGGTCCCCTAACCTTGGTCCTCTACCCTGGGAACCCCTCAGAACGTCCCTTAGGTGTGGCAACTGCAGAGCGTCCGGAGGGCCCATACCGTGACTCTGGGCAGCGGCTGATCAGCGATCCACACTGGGCCATTGATGCGCGGCTCGATCGCGGGTGATATACAGTGGTTGGTTGATATCATTTAGCTATCATCTATACTATTATGTAGTGATGAATTTAGCTATCTAGTTGATGATTGATAATTTAGTTCATCCAAGTTCATATTCCCGCCGGTGATCATCCTAAATCCATTGGGTAGAATCAGACCGGACAAAACTCAGAAACCAACAAGGGTTGTGAACATGTGTGGACACACATGACTATGACCCAAAAAATACTCGTATTATGAACCCAAACAAGGATTAATTGTAAGCAAACTTACTGGTGCTTAGTAGGGAATGGATGGGAATGGGGGAATGGGATGATTATTGATAGTTATTGTGGATCATTCCCTCCCTACTAAGCACCAGTAAACAAAATCCTCACCAAGCTTTGCGCCAAATGACAGCTGTCTTGGGTCCGTCGGTCCATTGGCAAGCCAAAAACTACCTTTTTTCGAGCCAAAACCGCATGGAAATGGAACATCATCGCTTGTGAACATTGCCTTAAGTGACTATGTTGGCATGGTGTAGAGGCACCAGCTCGACATCGAGAACACAAACAACAGAAGAAATAATTTCTGCAGCAGGCACCATATTTCATTCAAGGATGTCTACATATTTTGGTGGCAAAAGTATTCGACCCCCAAAGAAAGCCAAGCATTTGTGATGCCATCCTCAGTGCATCTGAAAAATGGCACCTGCTGCATGTTTTTCTCACACATGAAGGTGGTTTGCAATTTGTGGCATCTCTTCAAAGCCTGTTCATCACTGTTCTGTTTCAGATCTTTCATGTTTTTTACCCCTAAATTCCCACGACCGGCCACCAGTGCCGGATATCAGGAGCTACTTCTACGACGCGGCCACCGGGAAGCAGTATGTCCTGTGGAAGGTGGATGGCAACGCTCATAAGGTGCCATCCTGCATCAAAATGAGCACCTTGGACTGAGCTGGGGAGAAAGGAACCAGAAAATTGATGGTATTTTGACCTTGGACCTTGGACGAGGCTTAATATACTATTGCATGTATGTGTGTATATACATATGTGATCATATGTGTATAGCCTCCGGTAATCAAACACGGCTTGCTGGAACATACCCCATTTAGGTCGATATTTTCCCAGCTATATATAATTATATATATATATATATGTTTTTCCCCCCCCATTGAGTGCAGGTATTTCCGGCCAGCTATGCTTGATCACCCTGCGTATTTACATCCATAGCAACCTCCAAGCCACGATAGAAACAACACGTTTCCCGGATGTGAACGAGATGATGGGGGCCCCCTTATGATGTCCAGGTCGCGAAGATGGGGGTGTCCTAAACTGGGGTACCCCAAGTCACCATGGGTTGATCTATATAATTTAAGATGATTTTTGGGGTACCCCCATGACTTAGGAAACCCCCAAATGGTTGTTACTATATCACATTATATCACTATATTCCGGTTTTCTCCAACAAACAAGTTGGCTTTAGGAGAGCTGGACGCTGCTGGTACTGGCCTCGCAGAGAAGAGCGAAGCCGTGGTGTTGATCCATAGCGAGCTGAAGTGGGAAGGTGGGCGCGACAGGGGAGAGTTGCCCTAAACCCTAAACTACATATATATATGTATATATATAGATGTATATATATATAGATGTATATATATAGGGGTTTTGTGAAAATTATATAATAGGATTTACATGTTTGTTTGTGGAATTTAACCATATTTAACCAACAAAATTGGGAAGATACCCTCTGGTGATGACTAACACAAATGTAACGTGGAACCTCAAAATTGCCATGATCAATAGAAAAATATCGAAAGTATTCTTCCAAACCATTCTACGCAAAAAACTGGGGGGGGTTCCATCTGAAATTTTCGGGTTTGAGTTGTGGGTGACATTCATCCTGATTTAGTTACCCAAAAGTGGGGATCTCACATGATTTAAGCAGAAAAATAGGATTCCATCAGCAAAACAGCCGCATTTGGTGTGACTGAATCTATTGTAAACCAGCGAAGGCAGAGGTTTTCAATTTTCTGTCTGTATGTTTTAACCAATAATTGGGATTTAGCATGTTGTAGTCAAGACAAGTGTGGATGAAAGGAACAACAAACAAGCAGAGTCTCAGCAACATATCACCGGAGTCAAACAACAAACATCGAGATGTTTTATATTATACATATATTATTATGTTGTTATTATCATACAAAAATATATCTGCATGTATTACTCACCAGGGACAGAAAACGAAGAGTGCTGTCCGTGTCCACGGGGATAGAAACTCAGCACTTGGGATGCCGGTGGACATGTGGACATGCACTTCTCATATTTGGTGGTGACACATCCTGTGAAATATGTGTGAACATGGCCATTGAAATAGTGGATTTACCCATTGAACATGGTGATTTTCCATAGCTATCACTGGGTAGCTGGTTGGTGGTGACTGGAACCATGGAATGGATTATGACTTTCCAGAAACAGTTGGGAATGAATCATCATCCCAACTGACGAACGCCATCATTTTTCAGAGGGGTAGGTATACCACCAACCAGGTAGTCATATTCCGTATCATCTGCGCATATTTACTGTCCTTTGAGACAGCTATTTGCACCTACGACTGTTTGTTTGTTCATTAAAACTGGGTATTTCCAAGCCAAACATGTTTGGTTTCCGGAGGGTAGCCAGGTTTTTTCGTGTTCTGATGATCGCCCTACTTGAGCAGCCAAGACTGATGGAACATGATGGAACTACTGCCTGGCCAAAACTGACGTATATCAATGTATATCAATTAATATCACATAGGCAATGCTTATTTGACCTGGGCCAAAGGAATCCATGATGACCCATGACGTTTTGGTTTCTAGCATTTTTCTTGTTTTTTTTTTGGGGCTTTTTTGGGATCCCTGGTGAATCAACCCCAAGATCTTTCGGTAGATCCAGGTGCAGGAGTGCAGGAGTAGGGACCCTAAAACGTTTTTTGGGTAAGTCCAGAGTCTGTGTGAAGTAAAAGCAAATCGTTAACTTCTGAAATCCATAGCGATTCACCATCATATACCCCTGATTAGAATATACCATCATCATATACCTTTCATATACCATCATTTGTTCGATTCGTGAACTTCTAGAATTCCCATCACAGTACCATAGCCCCACAATATGCTGTTTGATCTGATGGTCTTTGTAAAGAAATATGCTGTTTGACCGTCCATCTTACCCTGACCAGCGGATGATGTTTGTTTTTCAGGTGGCGTGGTCGAAGGACCTTTCCTCATTCGAAGGGAAGACTTTTACTATCTGTGTCTCCTTTGCAAATTGGGTGCGCATCGAAAATGGTGGATTTAGTGAGATTTCAATGGGATTTTAGTGGGATACAACTTAATTACTTGGGGGGAGCCCTCGAAGTATAGTATGGGTCAAAATTGTTGACCCCAATGAATAAGTAGATGGTCAATACTAAGACAAGACTATGGCTAAAATATGTAATCCCTGGCCGGTCTCAAATTTTCACAGTGACATTGGCGCAGTCAATATCTGGGCTCTGCAGACCAGTTTGTTTTTCGACAGTTGGTGGAAGTTTTGCAGATTTTAAATATCCTCAATGAATAGGTATCTAGGGAAATCTTAGATGGGTACTTTAATCCTTTAGTCTTTTGGTATCAATGGGAATATCTACTAACCAGAAAAGATTTTTTTTTGCAGGGTATATGAGATTGGCAATGGTATGTACAGCTCATAATGCTGGTCATATTTAAGATATGAAATTGCACGTGGCGTTGACCTTTCCAATATGTTCCATGTTTTGTCTTTCAGACAGGGATAGATAGGGTATGTGTCCAACATGTTGCCCGCAAAAGTGATTAATATACCAAAAAGTGCGTAAATCGGAGTTTGTCAACTTGGCAAATGTGTATGATTGTTTGTGCTGTGATATTTTGTGGTGAACAGAATGCCAGAAAAAAATGTCAATTTGATTCCCCAAAATTGATCATAATTGGTCCATTGATGTTGGTATAGTAATTCTACAGTTTGGCCCTTTTATGACACTATTTCTAGAATGTACAAACCCATCGAAATAAACAGTTATAACTATAACTAATAATAAATGGCCATAACTGTAGCATCCATGGATCTTCTTCTGGATCAAGGTTTTACTCTGGCGAATGTTACGGGAACCATCGCTACTGTGTCGCTGTGGCTCGTGCAGAACATGCGACCTGGCTGGCCTCAGGGCTATTGTGTATTGGGTTGGAATCTACGGAAACACAATCCTTATTTTATGAATCTATCGTTCATGTTCCAATGTGGTTCTTAATTCTTAAGGTCTTAAGGCTTTCTTTGACTTTGTTTGAATAATTCTACTAATTACTTGTTAACTCCTCTCCATCATGTATTTTGCGGGAACAAGATCGTACAGTAGGTGAATAGAATACACCATTTGTTTGTAGGAGGTAGCGTAGCTTGACTCATTCCCATCTCCACCAATTATATCCAATTACCATCCAACTGGTACTTCAGATCCAAGCAGCCTCAAAAGAATGTTTTAGAAAATTATAGTCTATGTAATTATGTTGGTCTTAATTACATAGAATGTCCAATCAAGGCCAAAATTATTACATATAGTTTAACCAATTAGCGATTCACAAACTTGGCACCATTCGTGAAATCCAGTGACAACCCAGAAATAAACATCACTTCGCAAGTTCTTTGGATTCTTCAGCTATCATTTTGGTCCAGAGCCCATGGCTCATGTAAGCGTCGCTTCGGGAAATGTCACGTTTATGCCGCCGTTCGATGCATCCAACGATGTCCCCAATCAATGGGATCCCCACTATATAACCAGATATGATGGTGACGCTATGGATCAATTCATGGATCTATGCTATTTCCTGGACTGTTTCAGATGGTTATATCGATCATGGTATCTATTAATATAATATAATGTAATCCCATAATATCCTCAAATTTGATAGTGAAAACCATGATCTCAACATGTTTCAACATGTTTCAACATGTTTCATCCATAACGTTTCCCTGCTTTCCCTACTGAATCCATTTAAAGGTCACATTCCTCGGACACGGCGTTGACAGGTGCTTGGACCGTACCTCAAAAGTGGTGCACCCGTCCTCTCCTCGGGCATCGGCTGGGCGGGTCCCGGGCACTGTGTGGTGCTGGATGCGGGCTCCGGTCATGATGCGACGTGGTGGAGAGCTGCGATGTCACCTTTTGGTGGTTGATGGTGACAGCATTTTATAGCATGTTAAAGCATGGTGGTCAATTCCAAAAAAATATAGAACATCTGGAAAAGCAGCATGACATCATAACATGTTCTTATTATTTCTTATTCATATATATATATACATATACATGTTTTTGTTTTACGATGTATGTTGGGGTATACTTGATGGTGATATATGTGTGAAACATTGGTGATATGCATGAAGAAATACGGGAGTTCAAACCGGACGTGATGGTAGACTAACTTGATCCAAGTGGTTTAATTCGGAGCATGGATGAATCATGATTTATCCAATGTGGGAACCACTATCTACCAACCAGTAGAAGGCGATGCAAATCTTGAAGAACGCGTTTGACAGACTTTCAGATCCTTAAGACATGGAGCTGTATAGTTGGATGATTGCGTACGTCTTACGGTTAAAGCCTGGAATACCAATGATTCTTCTGGTCTTATGCTTATAAAATTTTATCCTTACGGGGTTATCATTCCATAAATGGGGTGATTTCACTTACTTATAACTGGTAGGGGTCATAACTTTACCCATGAAAGGATCCATGTGTGATTAGTTTACAGTGTGCATCCAATCTGTATGCCGCTGAGAGAAGTGTGAAACCATGTTTGGGCAGGATACTAGAGTTGGCTGCCAGATGATTCTTGACCAGATGTCTCATTCCAAACCTAGGTGTTTAAGGCAAAAGGTGATGAATGGAGAACAATGCCAGTCAAAGCAATTCAAAGGAATTTGACACATTCTTTAACGATAATAAATCGTTATTTCCCATCTCGACAGTTTCCAGCAAAATCCCCATGTTGGAGGATGAAATGAAACATAATATCCCCAAATTCTAGGATGATCACAGATCATAACTGTGCTGCAGCTAGGTCATCCAGCTATAAATCGGGTACCTCTAGTTACCTGCTCCCAGGCTCCCAGTGATGTTGTTTTGGAGCCCGGAACTACAAATTAATATCTACCACAGACCTGAGTTAACCTTGGCAGCACAGATTTTTTTAAAAAAAAAACAACATCGCCAACTGTGGCAGCATATGGACGATTTGTTATCCCATATATGTTCCATTTACCCTCTGGTAAATTAACATAGACCCTGGCAGACAGGGGTTGAAAGACTAGTTTCTTTCCACTAAAAATTTGGTGTTTTCAGGGTCTGTGTTAATTTACCAGAGGGTATACATGATATTAAATATATATATACAGTATATATATATACATATATATATATATTGATGATCCAACATTGATCCATGATTGTCCCATTATCTAAGCATATCAACCAATCACTTGCGATCAATATTATGTTGTTTTTGTTTTTGTTTTTATCCTCTAGATACATGATATATCTAGCATACACCATACAACCTGGTGCCCCCAAGATAGCTAAGTTGGTGCACATGACTTTACTAACTATAGTTTATGGTTGATTTATCGAACTAGTTCATGGGATTATAAACCAACAAACATCACTGGGGAGGGTACCACATTGTAAAATACCTTCTGGTAATCAATCGTGGCAATTGAACATCACCCATTCATATGATTTTCCCAGATACATATAGATACATCTACCTAGATACATCTACCATATACCTTGGTTTTCATTGCGTTATAAACGACCGTGCCGCCGTGCCGCCGTGCCGTAAATTCTGCACCTCTTCCCTTGGGGCCCCCGCCTTCAGGTGATGATTTTCCATGGAGCGGATCACCTGGGATCCTTGACCCGACAGGGGGGGGTTGTTATTTATCTGAAGCAATGGTAGGCACAGGGATTTGATATGAATTCAATATGTTTTATATCTGATTCAATATGATTCAATATGTTTTATATCTGATTCAATATGATTCAATATGATTCAATATGATTCAATATGATTTCTTTGATTTTTTGGGGTTAATCTGGTTGGTGAGTTCAAACATTATTAATTATTTGCTCCACATATTTTTGGGATGGGTTGAGACTCACATAGTGTTGGACAAACCACCGACACCCATAGATATACATACAGTAGATCTACACAGCCATGGGAAGGTGATGTGAAAATATGTTGATGTTCTTCTCTCGACTGCGTAGAATCAGCGGTATATGTTGGCTCCTTCTTCATTTGAGACCCACCACAAGACCAAGAAAGGACATGGCACTCCCAAAAGGTGTGTATATAATATAGAGGCACGTGTAATATATTAATGTGTACATATATATATATATGTACATATTATATATATATTATAAATGTAATTGTACAAAACTTACCATCTACACATCTAAGAGATGTTCTCCGGTGCCCAGGAGGACGGTTGGCCCGTGGTCGGCTCCGGTGTTCCCTGCTCTGTGCCCCAGTCGTTGCCGCCACTGGACCCCGCGACGGCACGGACGCCAGGGGGGTCCTTCGTGCCGCGGCCGCCGCTGGAGATGGGGAAGACGTATCTGCTGCAGGTCTCGCAGGACCCTTGGTGATGGATCCTGTACTAAGGGTATACTGTAGAAAGTGTCCAAGAAATAAATATCGAAAAAGCTTGAAAAAACCATGGGGATACAATATGAGATGGGGTATGACGGTATAATGTAAAAATTGGGATATTGTAGATCTAGGTGGGCTGGTCGTTTTTGGAAGGTATAGGAAATGATTATAGGTTTCTGTTCGTTTAGAAGTAATTTAAGTATATTTAATTGGGATTTATATTTGGCGTGCGTGTGTGTGTGTGTGTGTGTACAATATATATATATATATATTAAATTATATTGGATGGGGTTACTGTACAGGGTGGTGCCTCCCCGTTTGCGTTTGTTGGCTTGTGAACCCATGAAACTTGTATTCTCTGCCATACAGCACCTTAACCTACTTATAAACCAGCTTGGCTAAGTAGACGGCACCACTTTGTAGGTTGATGGTGTTGTTTGTTGGACATGTAGAATGTAACCACCTAAATATAAAGAATCAGGAGATGACGGATGTAGCATCGGTCCTCATGGCCATGTTTGATTTGAAGGTCAGGATGGGGGAGGGCAATGTATAGTTTCCCAGTTGCCCAATTTGTACGGGTATGTTTAGCGCCTTAGTTGCATATGATCCATAGCCTTGAAATAATCACGAAATACGGAGTGTAAGGTTTCAGTGGGGTGCAAGGCACATTGGCTGGCGAATGGCTCCATAGTGGTCAATCCTTTTATTTTATCTTATGTTTACTGTCACAGGGAGAGGGCATGGGTACGGTTGGAAATCAAATGCCCTGAAAACATTTTTACTATATATATCTATATACATATTTGAGTCATCGAGTGTTTTCTTCTTATCAAAAATGGAAACAAGTTCATTGGGTACCCCGTTTTCACTCGTCGCACTAAAAAAAATGATATCTTTAGGTCATTTCCACAAACATCCCTAGCCAATTGCCGAACTTTGCAGGGCTGGGACGTCTACTTGGGCTACGATGGAAAGCTCTCCAAGTCGAAGGACCAGGTTCGGTGCGCGAGTTGGTTGGGTTGCACGGTGGGTGGTTCTCCTCACTTATAAACTGTATAAGCCCCATTAACTATACATACATATATACGTATATATATAACATGAATATCCATAATTCATAGATATCATAGTTCACCTAGTTATAAGTCAACTTCGCCATCAACTGAGGTTTTATTTTGGACCTCCAAACGGGGGATTAGAGCCTTTTCAGGCCAAAAATCATGATCCATGAGGAAATGAGTTCCACTTGCAAAGACTGTCCTTGGACAATTGAGGCTCGTGCAGGAACCTCTGAATCACGTCTCAACCACTCTTCAGTAACTAATTAGGATGATCATGAAAATCGGAGTTTTTTTTCTTGGGTGAATCTCGCGTTACTGGGATGCCAAATGGTACCTTCTGGTAGTCAGACATGGCTTGCCGGAAAATCCTCATTTCAGTTTCGAATATCAGATGGTCAGTCAAGCCTGTAAAATCATAAAATCCTTCATACTGAGATATATTGACCAACATTGGTAAATCATGCAAAATCATTGGTAAACATTGATAAATCATGACAAACAATCAATAGTGATGATGAATTATACAAAATCACTATGATTTATCTATTTATCATGATTTGTCAATATTTATAGGATTTTAATCACCTTAAATCACTGTTATATCTTTTCGAGCCTTACCATGGCCCCTTCCACCGCCATAGCCCGGCAGGTCTTCACCGTGCGTCCCGGGCGACTGCCCGGGGGCACCGTCAGCCTCGAAGCCGCCGCCAGCGCGCCCGGGCGCTTTCTACGGCATCGCTGTGGGAAGCTGGAGTCCGGGGAGCCTGGTACGATGAAAAGCCTGGAGGTGTACCACATGAGCCATGAACAAAATAGCCTGGTGAAACAAGACACCAGTTTCGCAGAGTGCACGCACGCACGGGCTTGGCTGGCGCACGGCGCATGCAAGTTCTATAGATGAGAAAGGTCTTACATATATATATATACATATCTTTAAGGCAACTTCCGCCCCGCCTCGTGCGGGTACTACTCGTAATTGAAATAACAGTACCCTGGCGAATTGATTGCAGGGGATTATACTACCTGGTTTTTCGTTGGGATTATGATAACCCATAGGGAAACCGTTTTCAACCAACTAGTATTTCATGAGATGGGAAAACGGGTTATTTTTAATGGCTCACATATCAATAGTATAGGTTTCCACGGGGATACCCCAATAGCTGGATAGTTTATAATGGAAAATCTTATTGAAATGGATGATTTGGGGTACCCCTATTTTAGGAAATCTCCATTATATAAATATAAATATATATATTATATATATATATATTATAATGTAGTAATTCCCAAAAGAAAGAAAAACATGATTTATCACACTATTTCAAATTTGATGTTCGATCTTTTCAGGATATATTATATACGAGCCACCGCAAAACCCCGGCAATACTAAATATGTATTGGACGGACATTGGTTTATGGAATGTAAGCGATTGGACCTTCCCAAATTAGCGATACCCCTTTTCAAAGTTATGGCATTGTATTTCTCTAGTATCCACATTAGCGATACCCAAATTGGACGTTGATTTCTGTGAATTATATATATATAGCAGTTTCCTGCAAGCGATACCCCCCAAGTCTACCATATGGTAAGCGATGGGACCTTCCCAAATTTGTGGATGTCCTTTCCGTGAACCTGGGGTTTTCGAGATTGCTCATATATATATATATATATGTGTGTGTGTGTGTAAAGATCAATGAATGGATAGACACATGTTATACCCCCATTTTGAACCATTTGTATCTGAAATTATCCAGTCATATCCCATCATATGCTTTTGTTGTACCATTGTTGGATTTATGGAATGGATAATTATATATATATATATTATGTTTTTTTCATGTATTGATTATAACTTATTTGTGGAATAAAAAACCGCAACGGGATCTTTTCCTCGTCCGCCCAGGCTCGGTTCTGGCGACGACAAACTCTTTGCCAACGATGCTTCCTGGATGGCTCTGCCCGGCCTGGCGAGCGCTGAGTCCGATCGCGGCGTGTCGTTGCGATCGGTGAATTTTCCGGAGGGGATGGGGACGGCGATGGCTGCCACGGCCATGCTCGATATACCGAACTTCAAAATGGTGATGTTCCATAATTAGGTTAGTTTACCAGAGGCTGAGGGTTAGTTGAGGGTTAGTTGATGTTGGTTTTTGCTGGCGATCGTACTTCCTTTCAAAGAAATATACTGGTTGGTGGTTTCAAACATTCTTTATTTCTCCATATATTAGGAATAATAATTATCCCAGCTGACTTTCATATTTTTCAGAGGGGTAGGTCAACCACCAACCAGTATATAATTACATCCCTCAAGGGAAACAAAGGATACGGGGCGCGTTGAATACCAGCCTCAAATGGGACCGCACCTGCCTCGACCACTGCTGGTGATTGTTGGATATGCATTTTTCTTGGGGATGTTTGGCTGTTTGATGGGATGGATTTTGATGTTCAAAAGAAAACAATCGAATCAGAATCAATAAGCAGTCGTTTGTGACCGTTTGTGGTGTCCAATTTATTGCATCTCCATCTCAACAGGGATGATAACCTGCGACCTTTCTTGGGATAGAACATCATTAGCCTCCAGTGTCATCAAACATGGCAATGGATGGCAATGGGAAATCAGCTGTAAATGGAGATCTTCAATGGGAAAGACAACAAGAAATGGTACAATGTCCATTGCCATGTTTGACAACCGGAGGGCAAGTCACCAATTTTTATGATTTTGGATCACCTTCATGCAATGATGGTTTTCTTGAGTTAACAAATTTTCCTGGAAACAACCAACGGTTGAGACAAATTATAGCTAGCCCCAGCGCATCTTGTTGGCTGCAAAGTTCTTAGCCGAATCAATCTAGCAGTGCAGGATTCTTACGTGCGGCACAAGAATGGAGAGTTGTTCAGCTGCATGGCAAGCACAATTTATTTTGGCTGTATGCTTTTCGTATTTTCATGGAGCCCACAAGAGAAAGCCTGACGCTAGCCATGGGGTGTCCGACTTGGAACGCCACTCCATGCCATGCTTCAAAACTCCATATTTCCTTATAGAACAAAAACATACAAAAACTGTTTTTCCCACATTCACCAAGGTAGAGCTCGTATGAGCTTGTTTTCCGAAATGAAATTATGAAGGTGGAATGTTTCTCCCGAGAGTTGTCGACATTTCTGGTTGGTGGTGTGGAACATGTTATATTTTTCCATTCAGTTGCGAATATCATCATCCCATTTGACTTTCATATTTTTCAGAGGGGTAGGTATACCACCAACCAGATATAATATATATATATGCGTATTGTAGAATCTGCCAAGATGTATGAAGTATTTACCCACATTTACCACCCAAAAACAGCATAACCTATATGCAACTGTGTAGTCATCCTCGAAGGAATATGGACATGTCCAACGATCCTGACTCAATGTTTCTATCTACTTCAGGATTATTGTAATGTTACTCGCAAACCCCCCAGTTCGCCCAGACAACTTCTTAGGGATTTTGAAGGAATATAAATTCCGACCCCCGTTAAACTTTACCTTCAATTGGGAAGATCAACAAGGATATTAGGAATATAAATTCCCACCCCCGTTAAACTTTACATTCAATTAGGAAGATCAACAAAGGTATTAGGGAATATTACAGTCCCACCCCCGTTAAACTTCTACATTCAGTGAAGATCTTCAATAAGGGTTTAATTCTCCCACCCCCGTTAAACTTCTACATTCATTGAGGATCTTCAATAAGGGTTGAATTCTCCCACCCCCGTTAAACTTCTACATTCATTGAAGATCTTCAACAAGGGTTTAGTTCTCCCACCCCCGTTAAACTTCTACATTCATTGAAGATATTCAATAAGGGTTTAGTCCTCCCACCCCGTTAAACTTCTACATTCATTGAAGATTTTCAATAAGGGTTTGATGATGGTGATGATGCTGATGATGATGATGATGATGACGATGTTGTTGTAACATTCAACGCAAAGGTAGCTAAGCTGTGCGTTGCAAGATGAAAGCCATGATCATGGACATGTGCATTTTGTCCCACAAAACACAGTGTCTTTTGATGTTCGGACACGTCGTCGGCGTCGGCGCGGGCAAACTGAGGGGTTTTACCGTAATGTTATACTAGTATACCACATTATACAATCAGCCAGTAGACCGCTATTTTTCGCAAACGAATCAACAGGCAACATCTTTGAGATGAACGACACATACCTGGCAGATGCCACCTGGAAGCCAGTGACTTGTGACAAAAATGGAGGTCTCCGAGGGTCGGTGGAGAAATCTATACCCGAAATGTCATTGAATTCACCTCGAAAAGTCTGGTGAATAGTTGGAGAAAGCAGAAAAGAAACAGGGGTGATAGGGGGAAGCATTTTGATGTCGTGCGTTGTGCTCGGTGTCGGGTAGAAACTTGAAAACATGGAGATGGATCCAGGCAAGCAGTGGCAAACATTTGCTGCGTGAATGTGTCTCTTAGTGGTATAACTAGTTCTCCAAGTCTTGAATTTTTGTTTGCACCCTCATTTCGACTAATACGCATGTACTGAGTACTGGCTTTTGATATTGGAGCTAAGCCTCCCCAGGTGTTGCGGTTTAATTTGTTTCATGGCCGTGTCACACAATCTTGGAATGGCACCCCATATGGGGGTTTCCGGAAATGGGGGTACCTCCAAATCATCCATTTTTGTCAATAGGATGATCATGGATTATCCATTAGAAACCATCCAGCTATGGGGGTACCTCCATTTATGGAGCCCTCCATGTGGTATATATATAATATATAATATTTAATATTTAATATATAATATATATTATATAATATATAATATATAATATATAATATATTATATAATATATAATATATAATATATAATATATAATATATAATATAAATATAATAAAATATATAATAATATAATATATAATATATAATATATAATATAATATTTAATACAATATTTAATATAATATATATAATATATACAATATAATATAATATATAATATAATATAATATAATATATTATAATATAATATAATATAATATAATATATAATTTAATATAATATAATATAATATATAATATAAATATAATAATATATATAATAATATAATATAATATAATATAATATAATATAACTATAATATAATATAAATATAATATAATATAATATAATAATATATATATATATATGGCACCCCTGGTTTGTCCAACCTTCATCAACTTTCCAGGTATCGACTCAGCATGACTCAGCACTTTTGTCCGTCCAAGCGGCGCTCCTGAGGTGGCCGTTTGAAGTGAGGCATCGCGTTGTACACATTGCAGTTGCAGCTCGCGTTGTTTCAGTTCTGCGGTTGCAATTTTCAGTATAAGAAAAACATTGTTATTTTCATTGGGGATATATTTATAATGTGATGACGTTTGGATGTACTGCATATTATAATGATAACCATGTCATGGTCATAATAGGAACATATCCCGCCTCACCAAAGGGGACAGTTTGATATTAGATCATGACAACTCGCAGAGGTTACGATCAAAAACCGCCGAGTACTCTGAACACATTCCTTTGGACAAAACCTATAAATGGGAGAATAAATAGCCATAAATCCTAGCTATTTTAGGGTACCCCACTATATAGCCAGGATTTTGACTCATACCCATATATTCTAACCTTTGTCAAACATGCAATCTCTCCAGAACTGGCTTCAGCCGTGTTCAAACTGTTCAATTCCACCAAAGAGTGGGCACATGCCAGGAGCCATTTTAGCGTCACAACTGGCAATAGTTTGTGCAAGTGAAACACCTGTGTTGTTCTTGGTGAGGTGAAATAAGGTGTTGATCCCATGTAGGGTTCATGTTGTACGACTCTGCAGTAGGACTATATACACACAATTCAACCACAAATTTAATTGACATGGTATATGAATGATCGGACCAATATTCAAAATTAGTTTTATTGTTTATAACCATAAATTTCAACTATACCACAAATATGATTGCTCATCCATCGTTCCAAGGACCAGCATACTTTTGTAATGAGTGGTTGCCGCCAAAGACGGTCTGACGTTGGCCAGCGGTGTCCAAAAGATTGGCGCAACAGTGGTGCGTATGGTGTTGGCGTAGGGGGTGGGTCCTATCTAGCTAATATGTATATATATATACACAACATTATATAACAACAGCAAGCATTGATTAGTATTGGATTGTCCAATAATAGGTTACTATTGAACTCGAAAAAAAGAAAAGCGCTGGTTGATCGTTACAGTCGCCATGAATTAGATCACCATTTGGGGAAGACTCAGTCGCTGTTCAGATGCCCAAAAATTGGAACCACTGATGGCGAAATCCTGCAACCAGGTAACTACAAATGTACCTCAAGACGTAGTAAATCATTGGATTATAGTGGGAACCATCTCAGTATTTCGTTATAAATACGATATTACAACGACCTAAGCCCAGTACCCAAGATGAAAACGAAACAAGTTGCAGTGCCACAAAGTTGTTTGTCTTTGAGCAATCCTGTCAGATCGGCACAGAAAACCATGTTGATACCTGTATATATATATATATATATACACATACATTGATTAAAAGTACTGGGATGTGGGATCTCTTTGTTGATTTTGGGATTTTGACCTACTCCGATTCTGGGTATCATTCAACTATATTATCCTTTGTCTTGTTTACAACTAAAATAGACTTACATGGGTCAAACATATACATATGCAATTGAATGGGGATAGACTTGGGATTAATCATGATTAAACCGTCAATGAGGATATAATGGTGATGTATGCATATAATATACAGAAATATCTATAGATATCCATGGATATCCATAAATATCCATGAATATCCATAAATATCCATAAATATCCTAGTAAAAGATATTCCATGAGGATACAATGCTGTTGTGTTCCAATCCTCTGTGAAGTTCCACGTTTTTTCAGAACTGCTCGTCCCAGGTCGAACAACGTGCAACGGAACATCGTGGTGCACCAGCAGCAGAAGCTTTCACCAAGAAATCCATGGAAATCATTGGGATAACATGGGGAAATCATAGGGAAAACAGGGAAGATCACAGTTATGGCCATGGCTAATAGTTGCATTGTAACTGGCTATTTCAATGGCATTATACATTCTATAAAGGTTAGTACTTATAACTGGTATAACTCGGGCCATAACAGGGAATATCGGGGAATTCAAGCAACAAAAATTGGGGATATGTGTAGTGCTAAACCTCGAAGAATTGAAGCTGGTTGGTGGCTTCAAACATGAATTTGATGTTCCAATAAGATATTGGGAATAATCATCCCAACTGACTTTCATATTTTTCCAAGATGGTTAAAACCACCAACCAGGAAACATGTTCTTTCCACAACTTCAAAGAGGATTGGAACACAAGAGGCAATGAAAACATGAATTATGCCTGAAACTTTTTGGTCAAGGAGAGTCGAATAGTTCATACCATTTGGTAATTCAACAAAGCCATGGAAGCCACGGCCCAGTTAGTTTGATGTTTTACCTATTAAGAATGCTGAGTGTACATAACTATGTGACTGTCATCTATCGCATTGTAATGCATTGTACCTGGTTGGTGGTTTGGAACATTTTTTTTTATTTTGGCTCCACGGCCGATATAGTCAAAGCCTTTAATGACTTGCCAAGGCTGCCAGCTCTTACGGCAGCGAAGCTGTTTGGGGTTGACCAAGGTACGTTGCAAGCGTGGGCAGGGGCGTTGTCAGGCTTCAAAAGGCACTTTGTCATCCAGGGTTCATTTTCCCCAGGGGTTGGATCGTGCAATGGATTCCCAGAAGGCTGTGCTTTGTCTTGCTTGGCTATGGTTGGCCTTACCCACCTTTTCCATGTTTGGGTTAGAGCCGTCGACATGACCTTCAAACCTGCGTCATATGTCGACAATTGGGCAGTGCTGCTGGAATCCCCTGAGGCCATGGCAAAAGCTTGTGACGCGGTTGACAAATTTGCAGACATGCTCAAGATCAGGCTCGATGCTAAGAAAAGCTTCACTTGGTCTGCTGATCGTCATGGACGCGCTGCCCTTCGTGCACAAGGTTTTCGTGTCGTGAATGCAACGAGGGATCTCGGAGCGCATGTTGTTTATACCAGACAGCTCTCGAACAGCACTCTGCTTGATCGCATCGAGGGCCTTTCAGACTTTTGGGTTAAGCTGAAATCTGCGGTGACCACCTACAAGCAGAAGGTCACTCTGGTTCGTCGTTGGCAAGAAACATTTCGAGTCCATGCGGACTGCAGTCATGCAAGCTCTTGGTCAGCAAAAACCAGGGGCTAACCCAGATTTACAGTGTTGTTTGGAAGGTGTTTCGTTTGACCCACAAGCATATGCCATCCTTGAAACCATCCGTGATGCCAGGAGTTTGGGCACCCATTCACAGGTCCTGCTTGACCTCCAAACTGGGCCCCTCAGTGAAGAGGTGCCTACGTACAATACGCTGTCCGAAATCCTCTGCCAGAGATTGCATCAAGCTGGGTTCCAGGTTTTACCCAGTGGCCAGATTGCCGACTCTTTCGGGAGTTTCTCTTTCCTTGAGTGTGCGTTTGGAGAGTTGGTGTTTCGTTTCCAGCAGATGTGGACTTTGGTTGTTGCCGCCCGAATTGCACACAGACCGTCTTTTGCAGGGTTCCAACAGGTTGACGTTGTCGATACCAGAACTGACTATCGCACGTTTGATGGTTTTGACCAAGGGGTTCTTCGGAAGTTTCTTCATGGGGCCTTGATCACCAACGATCATGTTCAGCATTGGTCTGAGTCTGGCGTGTCAGCGTGCAGTCAATGTGGGGCGCCGGACTCTGTCGGTCATCGGCTTTGGGAATGTCCACACTCTGGAAGTCTCCGAGACTCACTCCCTGTGGAATGTCTCCAGGTTCTCCCAACCCTCCCCACGGTTGTGTCCCATCATGGTTGGACTTTGCAGTCAAGTCTTTGGTTGCCTTGGTTGCGATACCTTGAGGAGTTGCCGGCTGTTTTCCCTATTCCGCAAGTGCCGCCTTCTGGACCCATCATTGACTTGTTTACCGATGGCAGTTGCCTTTTCCCGAAAGATCCATGTTGTCGAATTGCTGCGTTTGCTGTTGTTCATGCGTCACCGTTCAGCCTGGACTTTGAGAACACTGACTTCCGGCCGCTTGTTGCGCAACCGCTGTCCGGAGTTTTGCAGACGGCGTACAGAGCAGAGCTTCAGGCTATTGTCGCTGCCCTGGCCATCGCTGTGCAGTTTCATGTGTGGGTTCGGATTTGGAGCGACAGTGCGAGTGCGATTGCTGCTTTTCAGAAACATGTCTGCGATGCAGTTCCTATCAATCCGAACTCCAGGCATTCTGACCTCTTACGTGAGATGTACAGGCTGACACAGGAACTTGGGAGTGAAAAGGTTGCGCTGCTGAAGGTTCCGGCTCATCAATCCTCAGAGTTGTTCCCTTCAGACCTTGACAAGTGGCTCATAACTGGTAATGGTGCGGCTGATTCTGCTGCCAATGCAGCCAACCACTCCAGGGGCCCGGCGTTTTGGGGCCTGTGGGAGGCTCATTCCAGGCAAGTCTATGAAAACCAGTGGATTGCCCGCATTGTCCGTCGTCACATTGTCGCAGTCGGTCGGTTGTGGTCTGTCTCCCAGCCTGGGGTTCGTCCAAGTGTCCCAGCTGCTCATGGTATCCCTAAACCTGCCAAAAATATGCCAAAACTTGAGTGGGAGGCGCCTGATGGCCTGGCCCTCCATGGACCCATTGGTTTCAGTGGTTTGCCGGTCCCATTGCAATTGCGAAACGCAACGGCACTTGGGAAGTTGCACGTGGCGAGGCGGCACGACTTTCGAACCATGTGAAAGTTTCTGTCCGAACCAAATGGTTCCGACTGATGCTCCAGCAGTTCTTGCGAGATGCCAGAGTTTGCTATGTTACGTGCACGACTAGGCCGTTTTCCAATTGGGTGTGTTGCCATCGTGGCTCCATTGGTTTCCAGTTAAAGGAAGATGTTTTTCAAAGTGTTGAAGGTTTTCTTCAGGGGCAACTGGGTTCGCCTGCTACAGGCTCTGGCAAGCTGTTGGAGCGTGTGCGTGGCATCTGAAGCGGTCGCAATGTTCGGCCGCTTCTGCGCATCCCAGAGCGGCAACGTTGCATCCAGCGCAAAAAAAGAACATTTTTAATTTTTCCATATATTGGGAATAGTGACCCCAACTGCCTTTCATATTTTTCAGAGGGGTTGAAACCACCAACCAGATACATATATCACTATTTGATCCTCATTGATGGTTGGTTTAATCCCCATTCAATTCCCATTACGGGTACCCTCCGATAATAAAACGTAAAGAAATCCCCCATTTATAGATGATTTCCCCATCTATAAACCTACATTTGTATGGGATTTTCCAGCCACGTTTGACGACACCGGAGGGTATATAAATGTTCAAAGGCGGTTATTTCTCGCCATCCAATTCATTTCCCCAGGGAAGAAGAGCTTCCCAATGGGTTTTGGGGCATGATTTGCATGGGATCTACCAACATTTGACCGCGGAAAAACATCATTAACATGGGTATATGTGTCGGTAATAGATAGAAAAATGTAATGGGCTGTTGATGAATGCAAAAACATGTCTAAACCATTCTCGCATATTCTCGCCGCCTTTCTGGGTTGCGCACTAAAGGCTATAGTATGGTCTGCACCCACGCAAAAAAATATGTTCACGTGTTTTTTTTTCTGGAAGGTCTGATTTTTGTTGGTGATACTCGTACATGGTGATAGTCCATGTCCAATTGCTTGGTGCCTCATGTTTTTCGGCTTGTTTCATGTTTGATGGCTGAATTAAAAAAACACATTTCTCTTGGTTGCTGTAAATGTCTATGTTTGAATCAATCAAGGTTATAGTATTATAAGATATGTATATTATAATCTCTAAGATATTACATCTCAAAGAGTTTGATGATGTTTCTAGGTTTGAACGGTTCAATCCTTATTTTCTACTCCAATCCCCATCCAATCCCGTCCCTCTGACACCCCAGGAACGACCCCAACTTTGCAGGGCCCAAGAAGCCTCAAGGACCACAGTTTTTGGTCATGTTTTTGGAGTTCCAGACCAATGGATCCAATGGTTTCTGGTAGATATATGTAGATATATCGAACTAGTCAGAAGTGTTTGTAAACCAACCAACACAACTGGAAAACCACCGAGCTGCATGGTTGGGCTTGTGTTGATGTTGAAGGCTTTTGGATGGATGATGAGTTCAGGGACAAGTGATGTCAGGGCACGAGCCTGTCCCCCTCGAATGGGATAACAACGGGATAGTGAAACATGTTCATTTTACTACACATTGAGAGCCCTTCCGATGAAAATGTGACATATGATGTGTATATAATATATTTATATACATACACATAATTACATGTACATGTATATGTATATGTATATGTATTATGTACAATGAAATTAACTTATATGATATATGCATTATTTCTAGTGATGCTGAACGTAGCCCATAATGTAATGGAGGGAGTAGTGAACAACGATGATATACCTTTGTTCAACCTGTAGCCGTTACGCTCAAGGGCAACCACTGGAGACCTCAATTACCTAGTGGTCTGCTCTAGGGCCTCTTCACCCCCCCAGCATGTGGCTGGGGGGAGCAATTGACAGAGCTGCCTGGTACAGGCACAAGTTCAAAGAAGGCCAGGTAATTGAGGCCTCCATCCGGGATGACGGTGGCAAAGCCCAGGGAACGGTGTTGCTTCGTGTGCTACACCATGAGGAGACCCTGGCGACTGGTCACGTTTTCCAAGCTGAGTATATCTCAGCCTCTGATTCCCACTACAGGTGGTGGATGTGTGAGGGCGCTGGAAAGCCCTTCAAGACCAAGGCAGTCTACCACTCGTGTGAGGGGAACTGCCATGACTGCTCTTACACTAGAGGGCGGGTCAGGTTGATCCACCTGGAGCAGTTCCGGGTGATTGGTAGCAAAGAGTGGGCTGCCAAGGTCCCTGACTGGGCCTTCAAAGGTCCCCCGAAGAAGGACGTGGAGCTCTTTCACGAGAAGGTGAAGTCCGGCAAGACGGAAGCATCGAATGTGATCTCACTTCCTTGGGTCGAGCTGGATGAGGACTCTGGGGCAGACACTGGCAGCTCCGATGTAGAATCTGACCCAGACACCATCGGCAGAATCAAGGCTCTTAAAGCTGTGCTGAAGCAGCTTGAGGAGAGAGGACAGAAGAAAAAGAAAAAGAAATCAAAGGCCAAGGAGGGTAACCTTGGGACCAAGAAGAAGCGCCATGGCCATGATGACGGGGGGAAGAGAGATCATTCACCCTCTTCGGAGGCGAAAAAGGAGAAGATTAAGAAAAAGAAAAAGAAGGGAAAGAAGGTCAATGAGGAAAAGCATAGAGTCAAGAGGGCTGAGCGCAGGGCAGTTGAGGGCTCTGAGTCCTCACAGCAAAAGAAGAGGAAGCCCAAGAAGGCGAAAGAGAAGCAGCGCAGCTCTTCGTCACCTGAATCTAGGGATTCAGAGTCAGCGGAGGAGGATGACAACCTCTTTCGAGGAGGAGAGTCGGCAAAGCGTGAGGCCAGGAAGTACCCCAGGAAGGGCGATAGAGGTCCTTTTGGCTCAGGGGTTCCTGTCACCTTCAAGGGTGAATCTTCAAGTGATTCTGAGAAGTCGCCTTTTCGCGAAGCCCCTGTCCAGCCGCAGAAATCAGGGCAGATGGCCCTGATGGGATACAGCCTGAGACATCCCGGCCGCCTAGCGGCAAGGCTACTACTAAAGATGAAGTCAGAAGTGGCTTTGGGCTCGACAGGGGCAAACATGGAGAGCGACGACAAGACTCCAGCAGTGGGAGTTCAGTATCTCCTGCAGATCCTCACCCCGCACCTGGGCGCAAGGATGAAGGTGAGGACCCAGCGCGAACTTCGCACACTGATGGTGATCCTCGACTTGCTTGCCCGCAATCAGCCCGCAAGGGCAGCAGATGTGGTAAGTCAGAGGGTGAAAGCCCTAGAGAGGGCCACAAGCGAGGGCAATTGGTCGTCAGCGCAGTTTCTGGAGCTCATACCGACCGAGGCAGCCAGCATGCTCGAGCGGGACGAAGAGGTTTACCTCTCAAAAGAAGCACTCCTGGAGCAGAGGCTGAAGGGAGGAGAGCGCCCGAGCTGGAAGGCCCAGAAAGGCGATCCGAAAGGAGGGAAAGGCAAAGGTCGAGGTCAGAAAGGATCAGAAGGAAAGGGAAAGAAGGAGACGGAGAAATGAGCCAACCGTCTTTACCTCCCCAGCGGAGTGGTCCCAGCCGGGACAAGGTTCCTGGAGATTGGAGAGCTCTTCTGCGAGAGTTTGGGAGTGAGGCTAGGAGCCCTTTGTCAGTTTTGTCCAAGGTCTGGGATCTTCTTCCAGTCACTGGTACACCTTTGGGTTATCTTGCCTCCACCTTAGAGAGAAGAGGAGTGTCTCCCGCGATGCAGTCACCTGAAGAACGCGGCGCAGACCTTTTGCCGCTTAACCCATTGGTGGTGGACACCCTTCCAGACCTTGATGATGACATGAAAGGCGCACTGAAGCTCCTCCTACATACTCTGAACTTCCTGTCCATGGGGGGTCGCAACAACAGAAAGGCTGACCTCACCATCCCTGCAGCTCTCTCCACCTCTCAAAAGCTCATGTTGGATCATCTTTCTGAAAGGTTGATAGACCTCGCTGAGGAGCCCCGCAGATGTGAACCTTTGCAAGAGTCCTCACTTATCTTGGGAAAGGCAAGGTTCGATTATGCAGGTGAGCCTGTGCATCCAATGGAAGACCTGGTGGCAGACAAGGTCATTCCTGTGTGGCCTAAGCCGGGTGAATGCGCTGTCCAGAGCGTGATGGACTTTCTCCCACCAGGGCTTGCTGAGATGATGGAGGATCCCATGAACTGCCTTCTCCCGTCGTGGGAATGGCCAGAGCGGCCCGCCTCCAGCAAAGTTAGGGCCACGCAGGAAGAGTGGAACAAGATTGTTTCTGCGGCTCATGCCAGAGGCCTTATGGTTCCTGTAGAGGCTGACAGAGTTTTCAGGGATCATCAAGGGAACATGGTCCTGAATGGAGCTGGTGCAGTCAGAAAGCTGAAGCACATAGGCGGAGAGGAGCTGGTCATGCAGAGGTTCATTTCGAACTTCATTCCTTCAAATGCGTATCAAGCGCATATTGATGCTGGTGATAGATACCTGCCTTACTTGGGACAGCTGACCTTGTTGGAGCAGTCCGATGACCAGTGCTTTCTAGTGGACTCTGAGGACTTCTCCTCATGTTTCAACCTTTTCAAGCTCCCTGAGTCTTGGCTGCCCCTGATGTGTTTTGAGAAAACCGTGGATGCAAGGCTCTTCAATGGTACCCCTGGTGATCAAGTTTACGCAGCAATGGCTGTTGTACCAATGGGCTGGATCAACGCAGTCACTGTGATCCAATCGGTTGTCCGCACGCTGGTGTTTCAGGGCGCCGAGGTCCCAGAAGACACTGAGGTCACCAAAATCAGGGACATGCCCGACAATGATGACCTGACCGTCATCTACCTTGACTCATATGATGAGCTGAGGAGGCTGGACCAGCAGTGTGCTGAGGTGTTGAAAGGCCAGCCGTCTGCCAGGCACAAGCGGTTCAGGGCAGTTTGTGAAGAAAAAGGCCTCCCTTTGAATGACGCTAAGAGACTGGTGGGGGCCACTAAAGGAACATTGCAAGGAGGCACGTTGGATGGCCTCAAAGGCTGGTACAAGCTTGGAGGAGAAAAACAGGTTAGCTTGATTAGCCTGGGGGCAGCGTTGCTTACCCTTCCATCATGGAAGGAGTTTGAGGTACGTCACTTCATTGGCAAGGCAACGTTTGGTATGTGCTTTAGAAGGCCACTGATGAGCATCTTCGACGGCATCTTCAAAGACCTGGGCCACCTTATCAAGAACAAGGAGGGAATTCCGAGGGACAGGTCTTTGGATGAGGTGATCATGGTCATGGCAACGACCTGCATGATGGGATCGTCCCTCCGGGTAAAGGTCGACAAGCAGATCTCCTGCTCAGATGCTTCTCCGACAGGAGGAGGAGGGGCCATTGCCTCGGAGTTCATGCCAGCGCCCGCCACTGTTCTCCATGATGGCGATGAGTGTTGGTGGTGCGATGGGCCCTTCCGCAGTGAGCAGCGCTATCCGTGCCCCTGCCTTTGCGGGGCCGCTTTCTGCTGCCTGGAGTGCATCTGGTCGCACCGTCATGGAGATGCCTCATCACAAAGGTCATGCAAGCGCAGGCATTGGAAGCCGCCCAAGTTTGGAGAGCGGTTCTCTGGCCCTCACGCCCCATTGTCCCACGCGGTAGCAAAGATGGGTGGAATTGAGATCCAGGCGCCCTTTGACAAACTGCTGGGCTCAGACATGTTCACACAGGAGGGGCGTGATGAGCTCACAGGGCTGATGGACGACCCGCAGCTGTACTGGGAGCATTGGGCACCGGAATGCAAGCTCTTTAGCAGAGCAAGGGGGAGACCGATCAAGTTGCGCGACGGCCGAGTCATCACCGGGCCCAAGCCCGTGCGCGATGCCCACCATGTCATGGGGTTCACCAATCTCCCATCCGAGATGAAGGCCCGCCTGAGGCGCTCGAATCAGATGGCTTTGAAGGCTCTGAAGAGAGGCGAGGAAACTTTGGAGAAGAGGCAGCCGCAGCACTTTACGGTGGAACACCCCTATGGCTCTTGGCTGTGGGAATTTACACTTGCCAAAAAGCTGGAGCAGATGGGTATGATTCATTCAGTGGGCTCCCACTGCTGCTTCGGAGGGCCTTGAGAGAAATGGTTCTCATTCTTTGGAACATCAGAAGAAGTCAAGAAGCGGCTTCAACTTGAGTGCCCAGGTCACGACAACCTGCTGGGGTATGAAGTAGAGCAGTTGGCTGATGGTTCACTCCACTACCCCACTGAAGAGGAGAGCGAGTACCCGTGGGCACTTTGTCTCGCATACGCAAGAGGGGTGAAGGCCCAGATGGAGAAGGAGAAGGTCTTTGATCGGGTTCAGCAGGAAGCCCGTGAGCAGTGGTATGTCTCCGAGTTGAGTCGCAGCACCCAGCGGCTCCAGCAGGACAACGTCTTGAAGCCCATGGCAAAGTTCCTCTATCGGATGGAGAAGGAGATGCGGCCCGGTGAAGAGACAAGTCATCTTCACTCACTTTTGAGAGCCTCCTCGATGCGGGGGACTGAAGTCCGGTTTCACATGAGGTTGGGGCCTGAGGAGGCGAAGCATGAGGTACCTTACCCAGCGCTGCGCTGGCGCTGGAAGACAGTCACCTCCTATGCATGGAAGCAAGAAGCTCACATCAATGAGCTCGAATTAAATGCTCTGGTCGTTATGTTCAGGCACCGTGGCAGGTACTCTGCCAAGTTTCACACAAGATGGCTGCATGTCCTTGACAGCATGGTCAGTAGAGGAGCCCTAGCCAAGGGCAGGTCATCAAGCAGCAGGCTGAACAAGGCACTTCAAAAGCACGCAGCGGCATCCCTGGCTCAGAACAGTTATCTGTTTCCACTGTGGACGATTTCGCAGTGGAACTTCAGCGACAAAGCATCAAGACGTCATGGGTAAGCCCAAGAAGCACCTCCGGTATGTGGGGCTGCAGCCTCGGACCCTGCGTGCCTATCGTCTTGCCTTGGACAGATTTCTTCGTTTTACTCATCAAAAGAACCTAGCCTGCTGGAAGTCCAGTGCCCTTGACCAAGCACTGGCAGAATTCATTAATGACTCCTTTCAGGAGGGTGACCCTTTGACCTACGCTGGTCACCTCCTGTCAGCAATCAAGAGGTTTCACCCCGAGTTGAAACTTAAGCTTCCTCGGGCGTCCCAGTACTACCGCAACTGGGTAAAGGCTTACAAGCCCACTAGAGCCATTCCTGCATCGTGGGAGTTGGTGGAAGCCATGATTGGAGTGGCCTATTACCTCTCTTTGCCCCGCTTTGCGCTTTTGCTGGCCCTGGGTTTTCATTGCATGTTGCGCACTTCAGAGATGTTGCAGCTGACTGCGGCCCACGTTCGTATGCACCCCTCTGGCACGTCCCTGAGTGTCATCCTTCCACAATCAAAGACTTCGGAGGGCAACCCACAAGTCTTGTTGGTGGATGACCCAACCATAGTGCAAATGGCCGCTTCAACACTTCGCTCTCGTTCCAAGACAGCGTTGTTGTGGTCACGCAACCCTAGTTGCTTTCGAGATACCTTTGACACCATTTTGGTGCAGCTAGGCTTCAAGCCTAAGACCTACCTTCCGTATTCGTTACGCAGGGGAGGAGCTACGTGGTTTTATCAATTTACCCTATCCTTGGATGCCACAGTGCTCCGAGGTAGGTGGAGCTGTGCCAAAACTGCCCGACAATATATAGATGAGGGCACAGCCCAACTAGCCCACTTGTCGTGGACCTCAAAGCAGGTCAAACACGTCCGCAAGTGGCGACTCAAAGGTGCTGGGATGCGGCTACGCCAGGTGAAAAAGAGAATTTGGACTGCCTGAGGTGAGGGTGGTAACCCTAGGTGTACGGGGTCCTTTTTCCCTTTTAACTAATTGGATTGACTGAGGCCTTCTTTAGGGCTTGATGATACCTTCTTTAAGGTTGCATGTTCGTTCCTCCGGGTGTACCAACAATAATTGTTGTGATGGCTGAATGGAAGGTTGGCCTATCCGGTAATTAA
>Ga0126342_10000496_pt1 | contig 43424 bp, 31 predicted proteins | sample Cyp1metagenome_FD_92528 | JGI IMG/M metagenome (GOLD analysis project Ga0126342, IMG submission 92528) | Coral microbial communities from Lord Howe Island, Old Settlement Bay, Australia - Cyphastrea 1 metagenome | ecosystem: Host-associated > Invertebrates > Cnidaria > Coral ...
AGCAAAAGGGCCATCAAAAGGCAAAGGAAAGAGCCCAGCAGCAGAGCAGGCACAACTGGCATAACCCAAAGCTGTTTGGGTTCTGGTGCGTTCTTTATCTTACTTTGCAGCATCCAAATTTGTAGATGTGTCATTACGTGTTTCTTTGCAGACCACAACATTCCACAAGCTTCTAAATGGGTTTTGTCGGTCTTTGTCCCCGACTTCCTTGGTGGATTTTTCTTGTGATGGTTGTTTTTAAGTTAAGTTTTTCTGTGGTTGGATGTATGTCCAATGTCTGTCTCTTGTGTTTGCAGGCTGCTCCGGCGGCAGAAGACGCCAAAGCAGCAGAAGCACCAGAAACAAACCCAGAAACCTCTGTTCCTTGTCAGAGATCTAAGATGATCTAAGATTACCTAAGCCTTTTTGGTTTGTTACTATATATATATATTTATATCATATTATATATATGTGACATATGATATATATATATAATATATATATACACATATATATATACATATACATATATATTATATTTATTTATCCGATTTTTAACATCCCATGAACATCCCATGAAACCACCAGGTCCAATCGTTTGGATGCTCAGGTCCAACCTCAGGGCACCAAGGGAGTGAAGTTTGAGGAACCAGTGCACGAGGCCATGGGGGAACCTGGGGGCCCTATTCCTGTGTGAAATCCATGAAGATCAATGAACATCCATGAAGAAATCGATGAAGAAATCGATGAACATATATGAACATCCAAGATCACTCTGAAATTTACATAACATTGAGATGTGAGGCTATGGAGGGTTGCACACCCGATTTGGGTTTGTTGGGTTTACCACATTGGTCTTTATGGATGTTTTTGGGGCCTTGGTGCAGTGTCGCCCCATGTGGCATGTGGTTTCAGAAAATTAATGAAAAGCAGAAACAATAGTGTCACGCAGTTACTCCATGAGAATTGTGCAATTGGTTCTTAGCTGATACTATAGGAGATTGACATCAGCAGCAACTGCATGCCCATAGTAATGATTCATGATACATACAATATGTTATCATTTTGTCAGTGGCTGATGTGGCTGATATAGCCACTTCCCACCTCAAATGTAGTTCCTCCGGGAAAGGTCAGACCTTCCCAAATTGATGAAGTCCTCAGAAACCCATGGGTTCACAACGGAAGCCCATTGGAATCCCGGATGGCTGTATGGGTCAAAATGTGTCATGTCATCTCCCAACATCGGATGGTTTAACCTCCAAAATCCCATGGTTTTTATCATCGCATGGAAACGGTGATTTGAGGAATCCCCTATTTTCAGACAACCCAAAGAATCACATCGTTGGTTAGTTATAGTTATAGATACATCCCAATATACATATATACATATCCCCATTGACATGTTTAATGTATGGTTAAATCAGCGTGAAATTAGATCACTGAGTTTATGTCCTAACTGGATTTTCTCAACAAAATTGTCTTTGGGTAATATTAACCATACAAAACATGATAAGACACATTCCAGAACGCCCCATGTTTGGCACCTCAAATCCCATGAGGCGCCAGCGGCATTGGTCCCCAGCAAACCAGCAGATCACCTGATTGGGGCCTGGAAGGGTGGCCCCCACCATGGGAAACGGCCCATTGATCATGAATTGATTAGACAACTTATTATTTTCTATGGCGGGTTCGTTGTTTTTTTTGATGAAACATGCTTGGCAGCAGTAGTAAAATGAAACGCCGGATGATTTACCTATCAAAGATGGTGATTTAAATATGATGTTTTATTGGACAATCATAGAACTAAATGGAGATGTTAATTATATAATTAATGGGAACATCATCGGACCAGGGGATCTTCCAGCCATGGAGCTTTCGAGGGTATGGTCAACATCGACATACGCTGCTCGTGGATGATCCATGTGAAAAAATGATCCGATGAAAAATCTCTCGATTTGGAGGTTCAAATTTGACTTGCAACCAGATTTCTTTTTAAAAAAACAAGAAGCACATATCCCATAGGATCCATGGTGCTGCTATATATGGTAACATTTACCAACAATATACCCCCAATGGTAGCATATATACCAGCACCATGGATCCTATGGGATATGTTTCAGTAGTATTTCTTGACCGCCACATGAGCAGCGGAGTGTTGACAGCCGATGCACCCTTGATGTCTCCGTTGTGCTGAGACTGGGGAATCAGACATCGTCAAAATCTAGCCACACTGATGGGTAGATAAATGTATGACATGTATTCTTCTGGTCAAAGATATATATATATATAATATACATATATATATATACACATACATATACATATATATACACATACATATATATATATATATATATACATATTGCAGCCATTGCAGCCATCAAGAATTAAGTATGGCTACTGCGTCGTCACAGCTACAGTGGTGCCCAGCTTTTTCGTTCATCCATCAATTGGATCCATGGATGGTTCGTCCTTTAGATAGACCAATGTCGAAAGCCCGACGGGGTTCCAGTAGGTGGAACATTCTGAAACAGTTGTTTGTTGAGGTTTGTCCGTACACGGTCTTTGCGTCTGAATTTCCAGATGTCCAACTGTTCGGTCTTTTTTGTATCAATTAACCGACAACTGGAAAAACAAAAACTGGTATTGGTAAAGAACAGGGCACCAAGGACCCACTAAGTTCATTTGTTTGTTCTATAGCAATTCCATAAAGATATATAACAGATTATAACCGTAAAATCCTAGTAATGTCAACCCCGGATTAATAAACCATAGTTTATTAGGGGGGTGCTTCCCCAATAGTCAATCTGATACTTACATGATACCAGGGTTTTCATTACCTCGACTACGCTATAGGGTTTCTTAAGTCATGGCGGATCCACAGGAACCATGTTTCAAATACGACCTGGTCATCCATGACTTGGATGATTTGGGGTACCCCCCCCATCATTTCGGAAACCGCCGTATGGTTGACATATATAGCTAATACCCATAATACCCATTGTATCTCCAACATATTTTCGATGCTTGAACCATAAATAGATATAAATAGTGGTTCAACAAAAACATTAGATATATGGTTGTTTGAATACTAAAACCATGGCTTTCAATACTCAAATGGTCTAATGGTCCCTTTTGACTTGGATGGTTTGGGGCTCAACCTCCAGGATTTCAACCATCGCTATAGCTGAGGTTGACCTCAATGTGAGCCACGTGAACGGACAGCTGCTGAAACGTGGTCCAGTCTTCGGATATGCGTTCCAAGCGCGTGCCCTTGATGCATAGCTGAAGTGCCGTGGCACTTGTGCTATCAAAAATAGCCTTGTTGATTGGTGATTGTAAGGGATTATATATTAGTTTAACCAATTGATCAAATAAATATATATATATATAATTAAAATTATATGGTTCAATGACCCTTAAACCATGAACCCCTTAAACCCATGTGTCACATTGTTCCATTCAAAACCTGGTTTTTGCTGGTGATTGTTGTTGGGGTTTCCCGATTCACCAAGCAGCATCATGAGGGCGAAAAAAAATGGTGTGCCATGGATCCCATCAACAAAAAAACCATGTTAGCAGCCTTTTCTACCAGCACCAGCCGGATCCGTCATGGGATAGTTTACTTTGAAATGTTCAATGGCCATGTTCAATGTGATTCAATGGCCATGTTGAATTACCAGAGGGATCCAAAGTGAAGCCCTATATTTTGGGTTACCTTGGGTTATAACCCTGGGATACCAATGTGATTACCAGAGGGATCACAATATTTTGTGGGTTATAACATGTTATAACCCGCCTGTACCCGCCATGGCGAGTCAGTTTTTTTCACTGTGGAACGGTGCCCAGCAGCAGGTGGTGGTGTAACCACGTTTAGACATAGTATACCATTTCTTATGTTTATATTACTACGTTATATATCTTAGTTGTAGCACCACGTTATATATGTAAATCTCAACAGCTTCTTGAATATACAGTAATATATTTTTTATAAAATGGTTACAACATTTCAAAAAATGGTTGAGAAATTAACGTTTATAAAGTGGTAACACACTCGTCTCTGCCCAGCAGGCCCAGCACCACGGGGTTCGGATTCAACATAGCTATTGAAAGTGGTTATATTATGTTGTAGTTGATTTACCCAGCTATAAAATGGTGATTTTCCATATGTAAACGTTTACCAGAAGGTAATTGTGTTGACCATCTTGTCCCCAAGTCTCAAAAACTTCAGATGCTGTGTCAAGGTTGGTGCATCCTCACCAACACGCAGCTCATCGTGTACAAAGACGACGCTCGCTACGCTCCGGCCCAGAGTCCACCTCTAATATTGCCCAAATACTCCATAGATCAATATGGAATATTTATACCAACATTTACAAACAAAAAATCACCGCAGTTATGTAGGTAAATACTGGTAAATATACTATACACATATATACACATATGGCATATTACTGCAATACACATCTTAAATTTGCGACCGTATTTATATAGTACTGCTCTGTCGAAAACCTTTGTTGATCGATCTACTGACTTTAAGGTCTCTTGGGGATAGCTTATCGGATGATACTGGCTATGTTTTGTCGATGTTTCTGGCGACATCTTGGAGCTCCAAATGGAGTTATCTTCTCAGGCTAGTGTAGGTAGTGAATTGTTTGTTCAATGATTGATGGCTGTGTTTTTCTTCTTTCCAATTTGCTTGGAGTATCTCATGTTTTTTGGAAGTAACAACTGTTGATCTTGTGCGATATTCCCCAGCATCTGGTTGCTGATGATCCCTTTTCTCAAAGCCACTGATACCATCCCGCAAAAAGATAGAACAGTAAGATCCGACTTAAATAGTGATGAATTGCGTTTCGTTCTTTTTAAGGGTTACAACAATGAGGTCCTAACCATTTTGTTTGATGTTTCTTCTTGATTTGTGTCCGTCAGAGATTATGGTCAGGGGCATCTCGCAAATTCCTATCATGTACAGTAATTTCGCCACGTGACATGTAAAGTTATATGATGTAACACATGGTTGATCAAATTATGATTGCATGGACTTACTTGGATGTGCATCCCCATGTATATATATACATATAATATATATATATATACACATGATATATATATATATACGTATGATATATATATACACATACATAATATATATAAACATATATGTATGTAGAACCGATTCATCTCAGTGGGTATATTCAGGTATTTCACATAATTGTTCAACGTATTGGTTTCTGGAACGGAAACCTTGGATTTGTTGTTTCCTGTGAAAGTTCCAACCCAAAAACCTGGGAGTTACAAGGGGTGATAGCCCCACAAAAACTAAGCAGCTATGTCAACCCATGAAAAATATATTGCATTAGACATTCCATTATAAATTCCTTAGGAATATTTTCTGGATTTATGGATATCGTACATTTTCTAGTTGTCCTTGTTAGATTCCTATCTTATATCTATTAGATGTTCAACCAGTTATAGATTGCTATTATGTATCCTAATAGATCTATTATTTCCAACCAGTGGTAAGTGTGATATTATCCTATAGATCTATTACATGTCCCCATAATATTCATCCCCATTTCACTGGAGATACTGAAAAATTATTCCATTAGATATTTTTTTTATGCATCCCCAGTGGAGGTTTCCTAAAACATGGGGGTACCCCAGTCATCATCCTAATTTTTAATGACCAACCTATAGCCCAAAGGATCCATGGTGCTGGTATATATGCTAACATGACTGGGGTATATTGATGGGATCCATGTTACCAATATATATATATATACACATAGCAGCACCATGGATCCGTCATGGGTAGTATAGTTAATGACCAACCTATAGTATTGGAACTTCCATGGTTCCTTGTGGTTCCTTTGGGGATCTATGACTTTTTGGGACCATCCATGGTAGCCGACATCCCCAGTGGCCCCAGGAGCGTTTCAGCCAGCGGCAGAGCGCTGAGCGTCTGAGCTACGACGCCAAAGCCGCGCGCTTCAGCTGCCACGATGCGCCCGGCGAGGCCGCCAGGGCGGGACGCAAAAAGGCGGTTACGGCCCGGCCCATGGCCGGCTATGGCTATAGATGGCTATGGCTATAGTTAGAGATGGACAATGTAATGGCTATGTATTTTTTTAATGGCCCCTTGTATATAGATGGATACATAATGGCAACTATAGCCAGTTTTATAGTTAGACTGTTAGACTATAGTTGGAGATACAACCAGAAGTTGGGAAAGAAACTATTGCCATCTATAGCCATCTAACTATAGCATGAATGTAACATACATATAGCCACAAATATAGTGAATGTAACTTAATGTAAGAAAAACATACAAATACAAGGGGCCCATGTTGGGGTTTGATGGCCTTTTTCAAAGACCGTTCTCGGCATACCGAACAGCCGTAACCAATGTAGGGTCTAAAGTTGGATGAGGTCAATCAATTTGGGCATTTAGGGTTTGAGACTCCAACAGCAAGTACACTCCAAATACTGAGGATGTAAACAGAATGAACCCAGAAAAATATGTATATACATTATAAATGAACCCAGACAGATCAACCGTTTGATGGTGTGTTCTTGGAGCAAGACATTCGAAAAACAAAAAAAAAAACATCTTCTGATTTCGTATTCCTTTCGGATTCGCACACTAGAATTGGATGGTTTAAGTTATACCAACACTGTATATATAGAACATGTATATGAACGGGTCATACATTTTGGATCCCAGGGTTTTTGGAAAATCGTCTTTGGGATTGGTCGCGGGGTCTGGCTGGTGTGTATTTCCTTATCTTCAAACCGAATTTGGGATGATTTGACATTTAACACCATGCATATATTTGGGTGGGTTCAAAAAAATCTAAATCCTTCAAACTTCTTTGAACTAAGTGATATGTGTTTAAGACTTGCACCTTTATAAAGATTTCCTGATGGAAATCACCTGAAAGCCTCCACTGTTTAGGCCGTGAAACACAAGTCGGACAAACCTTGCGGCGCCTCGGAACTCGGTTTCTGCTGGAGGAAACCACCTTTTGAGATGTGGCAAAAAAAAAGCGCCACAGCCCAAAAAAACACAACATTCCTTTGAAAAGGGGTTTGACTAGAAGTACCTGCAAATGGGCAAATTGGGTGGATTTGGTATATGGTTTAGTATTTAGATCATTTTCGAAATCCAGAAATCGTGGGTACCCCATTGAAGTCGCTGGGTTTTTTGGCGCATCCCTAGGCTTCGTCCTGGACTCCAATCCTATGGCTGGGAAGGGACGGAAACTCTCCTACTTTGACGTGCCTGGAACGGCACGGTGCTTTCGTGGGATCCTATGATGGCCACAAAATTGGGGTCGATCTCTATGTCATGTGGGGATTCAGTTTGAAACTGTAGTTCTTTTTTGAATGTCTCAGAAATTTCTGCGATTTTCATATTTTCATCAGGTTCTTGGACATTGTGGGGAAGTTTCAGATTCCATAGGTTTGTCTCGTCACTGTTGCACATGCTGAGGCAGAGAATGAGGCGCCTCGGAACGCACCTATTTTGATACGATTTGATACGTCTGTGGGGAATTGATATCGGTTTAATATATGAGATGCCATGTCAATATCATCATGTAGTATAATGTGTACTATCAGATAGTTCTTAGGGTGGATGTGGGGTTTAATTCCGACGGTTTCAGCATGTCATTTTCCCAACGGACAGGAATCTTCCAGGCGTACATCATGTACTACGTAACAAGGGGAAGGATGGGTACCCTTCAGGATTCTTTCAGGAACCCATTGAGGTTACAGGTCCCAATCTTTCATAATCTTTAAGGAAAGTAACTTGCTGACACTGAAAGGATGAAACAATAGTAAATATATAGTTCTTCTTGCAGGTGGAATAATAAAATGAGTAAAATGAGTGTTTTTTCTTGCAGGTGGGTCATGCAATCATGATAGTCAAACACCCATCCAAATCCAAACACTTTTTTTTTGGCATCTCCAGTGGAGAGCGACGACAAGTAGCCGCTTCTTTACCCAGGAAAAGATTGCCATTTGGCTCGAAGCCATTGCGAAGGCGATGGGAGTTATGGGCACTTAGTGGCAGTGGTATGCTAGTGGTGAATAATCATCGGCTACTTCACCACTTCATTGCAAAAATATATATATAAGTTAGTGGTGAATGGTTTGTGGTGAATACCAAAAATCTGAACAAGATCGAACAAGTCACTTCACTTCGTCAATGTTTCGTGATCTTTTTGTTGCTAGCTGTTCGGGATAGTGAAATTCGCAGGACACCTTTCCCATTTTGGGTGGGAAGGTTGAGGAGGTTCCGCCAGGTTCCGCATGCTTTTTGGGGGGTCTTAGCTGAAAGCAGTTTGTTGTTTTCATTTTTCCACTTAAACTCTTGGACCAGACGATTCTGTTGGTGTCTCCACAGGTGGTGGCTAGGCGGAAAGAGGCGCCAACAACTTTTTTCAACGGCGGAACGGGCTGCCGGAACATGGGATGTTGATAGATGTTTCAATTTGGCGGTTCGGGGACCACCAAATCATTGGTTTCCCATGGTTTTCCCAAGTTTTATAAATGACGAATGAATTAGATGTGAAAATCTGTGGTTGAATCTGGGCTGAACCCAAAGCATGATAAAAGGTGATGAATCGCCACCAACATTTGTTGAAGAACCTTATTTTGGTTCCCAAAATACTATGTGAAATGGTTCAATTTATAGATGATTTGCCTATGTAAGATGGTGATTTTCAATATGTCAGAAATTACCAGAAGGAAATACAGTAATACGGTAATACTCCATGAATTCCAGTCGTATCTCAGGAAATTCCATAGAATTGTGAGCCTCGCGGCCAGAAAAAAGGCAGTCACCCTGCACGTCTACGACATGGCTGCCGCAGGGAGCATTGAAGGCCCGGGTTCCGAGGTTAGAAATGGCGCCTCCAAGGGCCTTCAATTTGATGATCAACCGCTGGATCAATCAGATGGGTACCCTATCCCATAGGATCCATGTATGGTATATATGCTAACATTGGGGGTATATGGATGGTAAATGTTACCATATATAGCATACATGGATCCTATGGGAATGAATGATGTCCCAAATGATTCCGAAATGGACCGCATTGGATAGCTATTGAAAAAAGTGTCGGGCTACGGTCAGGTCGTTGAAGTTGTATAGTACCTTATGTACCTTTATCGGCCAGGGTGTACCCAAGCAGTAGAATGTGGTACCCAATGGTACCCGTGACATCGGTCTGGAATTGGATGGGTTATTTCTTCTGGAAAATCACGGAAAACTTCCCTGAGGGGATGGCATTGTAACAATGTTGTCGCTTCCTTTCCCAGGGTTTTATTGCAGTCTTTTAATGTTGGTAATTACTACGAACATTCAAATATAATCAAATCGAATATATTGTAATTCTAATATCATATTATCATATTGATGTAATATAGCATTTCATTGAAACACATGCTTCATTATACAGTACATTTTGCTGTGTTTGTTTTAATCCCATCCTTGGTTCCGTATGATTTTTTCCCATGAATTTCCAGTGATCACCATTCACCATGAAAATGGATGGGGTTATTGATGGTTAAATCCCATGGTATTGATGGTTAATTGATTATTCCCATGGTATTCCCAAGACATATCCCATGAGATCAACAATGGTTAATGGTTAAATCACCCTGAAAAATCACCACTGAAGCTCCCCTAGGCGACACAAAGCCCTTGGGCACTGGCCACTTCCATGTGGGCATCGAAATCAATGGTTGGGAAGTCCCAGAGTGTGCTGTATGGAGCACCGGGATCTTATTTGGGATATATAGGATACTGTAAGCAATGGAAAGCGCATCGATTAGATGCATATATTATTATGCTTGGGGAAGGTATATAATTGAGGAGTTTGCCGGTTTGCGCATCGACATGCGTTGCCGTTGGGAGAAATGCATGTTCCGTTTCAAATTCTTGTTTTTTTTGCTAGCCATATGATGTAAATCCCTAGTGAGAATGGTTGCTGTGAAAATTGGATGAAAACAATGATGAACACATGAGAAATGGAACAAAGAAGAAAAAGGACGAACACCATATGAAAAAGATCAAAAGGACAAATACACTTGGACATGTCACAAAAGCCACTTGGTGTGGAAATTTACAGGAAAAGTGTCCGAGGCCAGAACCTAGGCGCACACTTTGTGTTTTTTTTGACGGATATTGATCGCAGATCAACCTTGACTGATGTGTTTGTGTTTGATTCTTTATGCGATATTAAATGGGACACTATTGGGATATGAATGAATCTATCTATCTAATAATATATAATTATATATTTATAATATGTATAATACCGGATATTCAGGCCAGAGGTTTTTAGGATAGCATTGGGAGCATTGGATGTTGTGTTTCTCCAGATCCTGGGACGTATCGGTTGGCTTCGTCATCCCTAGCATCAGTATCCCGAGCCGAGCCCGGGTTGTTTGTTCACTTTGAGTTGCTAGGTGACTGATTTTATCTTTGAAAAATATATTGATACCTTCTGGTAAACTAACATAACGATGGAAAATCACCATGTTTAATGGGAAAACTCACTATTTCTTTGGCCATGTTCAATAGCTATGCTAAATTACTAGAGGGTAAATATGTGTTAAACATGATCATTATAATATCAAAAAAAATGTACACAATTATCACAGTAGACATTGGTAAACAACATTATATTGAAGAAAATAATGAGCAAATGTTGGTAAATATTAGGCACTCATAGACATATAATCATATAGGTAAATAATGCCAAGTTCGTATTTATAACCCCCTTCCTGCCCTAGAAGGTAAGAGTCCCCCCCCAAAAAAAAAGACTAGGGCTTGTCATACATTAGACAAAACACAACCTCCCTGCCAATGGGGTGAGATGCTGAGATTGGGCATGGGACATCCCGTCAAATCATTACTTTTTCACTCATTAAAAAACAATCAAAACCAATTACTGTAATCAAATATCCTGACTACCACAAATTAGGATTTCTGAGAAGGGTGTTGTTTAATGGGGGGTCGCACATGTTGATTTAATAATTCTAATAGGGAGGGACCAACCCAAAGTAGTATTGCCATGTTTTTTTGGAATGTGGGTGTAGATTAATTCGGGGATGCTTATTAATATTAATTTTGCCGGTTAATTCTGAACTCCGAACTCCACCATTTTCAGATACACCCAAATCATAGTAGGTTGATTCAAAACATATCCCGTTACACCATCATAAAATGATATCTTAACATGTTGCTCATGTTGCTCATAAACCCTAACTGTTGTTTTCATGTCCCCATAAATCCACCACTTCTTCCAGGGTGTCAGGGAAAAAATCGAGATCCCCGTGATACCTTGGATGTGATTTTTGTTTATCTTCCGGGAAATATCCGGGGAACAGTATGGGGCAGTGAGGGTTCATCCTGAGGCTCCGAGTGGAGCTATGGTTTCAACGAGCTGGGCAGTGGTGCGCGATTCGATGGGGATTCGATGGGGATTCGATGGGGAAACATTGGATATAGCCTCTGGTAAATTAAGAGTTGGACCCTGAAAATCACCAATTTTTAGAGGAAACTATAGGAAACTCATCTTCCAACCCCGATGACTACCAGGGTCTATGTGAATTTACTGGAGGGTAAGAGTTATGGAAAGTTCCAGAAACATCTTGAAGTATCAAGGAACGGGTTGTGGGAGATTTTCAGAGAATCCAGGAAAGATGGGAATCGAACAGAATCCCACAGCTGCTCTTCACTTCAGCCGTCATCTGCCAGTTTCCTGAACATTCCTGAACTCTGTGCTGGCTTCAAACCGCGAGACAGTAGACATTGACTTCATGACGCCCGACTGGTGCAATTAGGCTATATAGATAGATACATTATTATTGGATGATAAGTGATAAGTGTTTCAAGATGTTTCAAGGAAATTGTAGACAGTTGAAACTAGCTTTCAAGGTTTCATGTTCATTCAATTTCTTTCATTTTCAATGACTCACCTCTTGTACTTCAAACGGATCTGATTTCGCCAGGCGTTTTCGAGTGCAAACCGACGCACTGCGAGCCCCACAGCTATCGTGCCACGTCCACAAGCGTTAGGGATGCGGCTTATGGGTATGAAATGGTATGAACATAACACACAGCTTCTATCATGACAGGGAGCTTCAGAACTTAATCTTCAAAGCTTCCAGACACAAGTCAGCAGTTAGACGCCGCTTTCAGACTATGTTGGATGTGTTTGGGCTCTGGGACATTTGCACTGTGGGTAAAACATGGTAAAACCCATAATAAACCAGCCCCAGCTTCCACCATCTTTACCCAGTCATGGGTGGTTTCGTAGACTCCGAGCCAAAAGGAGATGCCATTGAACTTGGATACACTTCCTTGCGAGCCTTGGCACTCCTGGGATGTGGGGATTTCTATGGCATGGATTTCGATGGTTTTTTCTTTCAGGTTTTGATATGTAACTCGTGGGGAGAGCAATGGCTTTGGAGTGCCCCAATGTCCAAAAAGATGCGGACATCCATTTGGCTGCGGGGATTCAATCAATGTGTTCTGTCCAGTCACTGCACACGAAAGAAAAGACATCATTTGTTCAAAAGGTGCCGGTAGTGGTAGTCAGGGAGACATTAGCTATCATTAACTGCAATTTCGGGCTGTGAGCTGGTGTTCAATCATATCCTGCAATCCAACAACCCGGCAAAGGACTCAATATCTCAACATATCTCAACCATCCATGGATGCCATGGACATCCAGTGACTCGACGTTGCCCAGGAGAAAACGAGATCTCCGAGAAGATCTCGAAGTTGAAGGACGAGTGGCCAGGGTGCCGATACGAAGCTTGGTGTCCGTGAGTGGATGAACTGGAAGAGTCACCTGCTATGCCAAAAAGATGCTCTCTCTGTATACATTTTACTGTACATTACATTACCATATTACACATTACAAAGATGTATAATAATCTGGTATAATAATGTACTGTATTTATAAACATATATAAATTTGGTCATTGCTGTAGGCAGCATGGATTCAGGATTCATCTGGACTCGGCAGCGCACTCAGGATGTATTGAAGAACAACTGCTGCAGCTTCTGCAAGTCCTTCTGTGAAGCCTTGGGTGTGACGTTTTTTGGCGATTTTTGGCGATATGTTGGTTTGCTTGGGCTTTCCTATCTTTCCTATTGGTCATTCTTGCCAGTTTGCCATTCGTCATCGGGAATTGATGATATTTGATGATTGTATGATCAATGTCAATCAATGTATATGTTTTTAGAACCAGCATGTGAAAGGGGATGAGACAACATTTTTGACCATTGCTTGGGAGTTTCATTTTGGGGTCAATGATCCTGCGAATGGTTTCACCAATGGGGGTGAAGCTCAGGATGATTAGATGCCTACATGACTCGGATTGGTTGAAACTGCCACCCAGTGAGGGAACAGCATGGAATGCTGGTGAGCTTGCAACTATCAGCCTATCCAATATGGTTCAAAGCTCGGTTGACAGGTCAACTTGTTGAAACAAAGACAGTTCTGTTCTTCATTTGATGTCTCCAGATCGAGCATATCCCATAGGATCCATGGTGCTGCTATCTATCTATCTATATATGGTGTGCCATGGATCCCATCAATCTACCCTCTTTATGTTACCATATATACCAGCACCATGGATCCGTCATGGGTATAGTATACTCCTCCCTGGATTTCAGGATCTTGGACGATGGGAGAAACCCACTGCCCCATGGCCGCCTGGCCTGAGGCTTCCTCCCTGGATTTTACGCTTGGCTTCGGCCGAGGGTCAAGGTGCCAATGGTGCCAACGACAAGGCACGGAAATCTGCAATCATCATGGCCGCGCAGGCTGGGTGCCGAAGTCTTGCAGTTTTTATGACTTTGATGTTTTTGAGTTTTCCTGCGACAATCTTGATTAGAGACTTTGACATACCCTCTGGTATAATTTAACATAGCTATGGAAAACCACCATTGGACCATGCTCAATAGGTGAATCGTTTATCAAGGGGCAATTTTCCATCCTGTCTGATTACGGGAGGTTTTTTGGGGGGAACCGTGCATTTCTGGTTGGCTGTAAGCCCTGTTTTCTCATTTATATCAGTTCCACATGACAAGATGATGGGCTGGTGATATTTGGTTCGCAGGATACACATTTCCAACAATAGCTTTAAGAGTTTTAAGTTTTAAAGGTTAAAGGGATGAAACGCTGACTTTATGCTGACTTCATGACGGAATACTGCCGGAAAAAGACTAGTTGACCCCTGAAAATTCTGTACTTCAGGACAACATGGCTAGCAGTTTCAGCATCCGAAGCATTACTGGGATATCTGGGATGGTGGAAAAGAACGTGCCAATTGCATAAATGTGCAGGTCTGCAGTGTGTTACCAACAGAACCACTGAGTCACTGATGCTGTGATCTGATGGCCATCCTTTCGGGGATGTCAAGTTCCCCATATCCAGGCAGTGATTCCTTGAGCTTTGCGGCTCCTTTGATGCGATTCAGATAGAGTACAGAATATGTAGCTGTGAGAAACTTGGGGCAATCACGCTTAAAAATCATGTGTTTGTTGATTTTTATTGGAGAATATGATGATTCATCGGGGGATTTGGGGTATACTGTCGATCCATTGTTACATAAATCATCATAAACCCATATATTTCCACACAGTGTACAAGAACATACAAGAACAAGGCGTACAATTTAACACATAGACTGACATAGACGATAAACACATGTGATTCAGAACTTTGTTTTGGGTGGAGTGCTTCGTGTTTCCCTCAGGTCAGAGGCACGCCCCATCGAAAAACAGTGAACCAGTCGAACTGCCAGGTCCCAGGTCTGATCCCTGAGGTGCCATCCGTTAGTGCGACATGATTAGGACGTCTTGGTTTGCCAGACGTCAGTTAGTGCATTGCCGTGGAGCGGTTGGTGAACCATCTGAATGGATTGGGAAAACCTGTAAGGCATCCCTTGGTATGAAAGATGTGAAGTGTACGAATGCCAAAATCTCCCAGAAAACTTGCTGCACATTGCGATGGCAGTCCCCATATTCTTCGCCACTTGCAGCAATCTCACAGCTTTCCGCATTTTCACTTAAAGATAAAGTGGCCTAAGCGTTTATACAATATTTATATATAGTCTTGTGATGTTTTGTATTTTTTTGAACAGTGATCTTCCGCCATTCCGGTCGTTTTAAACAGCTTTGTTACACAACAAACTCTCCAGTGATGTGATCTCGCAATGGGATGACAGTTCCCCATGGTCATAGCTGCCCGTGTTTTTTTTGCATACACACATGGGGCACATGGGTCCCATATACATTAAATACAATGTGTTTCATATATATATATATAATACGCACGTAACTTTATATATTATATAATTATAATATATACATATATATAATTTTTGCATATAAATTCCCCACAGATAGGTAGTATACTGTTACAAAATGCATCCCATGTCTTTCCCCAGTAGGGTCTCAGACCCCTTTTTTCAACCGCTGTGCTGTGCGCACCGCGTGGATCTCTCGGACCCCAGAAGGGGAAGCCATGTTTTTTTTCCACGAGGCTGTGAGCTGCCAATGGGCCAGTTATGGCCAGTTGTAGTTCTTGATTTTTAGGGGGGCAGAACATGTCAGAACTGCTGGGAATATCATCTGGAACTATTCAGCTTTAGATCCTGGTTGGGATGCACCAAGACGACCAAGAGAGAACTCCACTCGGGGCTCTGACGACTTATTGAGCGACAAGTAAAACGCATCCCATCTCCTGGATCCCCACCTGGTGAGTAGAGAGGTCCAGTAGCAACCCAACCCAGAAGTAGTTGGCGGAACAGGGTTGGTGGCGGGAAGAAATCCCCAGCGGAAGAATCCCCATGGTGGACCAAAGAGTTTTAATTTTTGTGCGAACTCTGCAAGAACTATCTCCAAATACACCGTGGTAAGTTGGACAATGTGCAATGGAAAATCACCTATTATCGGATTTTATAGGTATTTGACTGTAGCAAACTCTGTGTCCCATCAGCTCACAGCCTGGGGCGGCTGCAAATGACCTCGCTGCGCATGAGAGCCCAAGGTTCCCTTTGTGCAGGCGTTCGCTCCGTTTCAATCGGGATGTCTTTAGGTCAGATGTTAATAGTCACCCTCTGGTTATTTAACATAGCCATGGGACATGGCCCATAGAAATAGATGGTTTACCTATTAGAAATGATGATTTTCTATGACAAACTGTTAGTCATAACCAGATGGTAACAGTCTTGATCTCGGTGAAGGTTGTCTCATGATCCAATTGACTTCATGGAAGTAATTTTAAAAGCCATGGTTTTAAGACGATTTTCAGTGACAGCCATGTTGAAATGGAGCCATTGGATTTCAACGTTGAACAATAGAAAAGGAGCAGATGACTTGCCACACTGCGAGCTGGCGATGGTGTTTGTCCATAGTTTAGACTTCTACCTTTCCGAATTTTTTATTACCTTTTCTTATCTTTTCTTGCGGTGCTTATGGTACTACCACAATCTACCACCATGTTTACATCATGTTTACATGTTTCCATCCTTTTTTCGAAGTTCGCCAGCTGACAAAATCGAAGTCAATGCATCAGGTTTGTGGATGCATCCGCATGGAGCATCAGGGCGCGAAAGGTCCGTGGTGCAGAGATTCCACAGAATTTTGATCTTAATTTGGATAGATAGATATATAGTAACCATTAGATCCATTAGTAACCCCCAAAAAAGATATTAGATCCAAATATATTATCCAAATAAAGTACACCATATATATATATATGTGGTTACTAACCATAGTTGGAAACCTTTTGTCAAGGAAAACCACATATTATATCATCTATCCCATCCCCGATATTTGTCTATCAGGTTGCTATTTTATCTGGCCCGCGTCAGACCTGAAGTTTTAATGTTGCCCGGCTTCAATGAAGAGTCCAGACCTTGAACTTATACTAGTTGAAACATATTGAAACACCATCCATCCATGGCAAGTTGTGTTTGTGATATCCCCCATTAGTTTTGGCTGCGCCAAGAATCTTCCTAGAGTTATTTTGTGTCCAATTTGTCGTTGCGAAAAACATCTCCATCATTCTTGGCCCAGCTTGCCATTGCCCTTTTCTTTGCTGGTCATATCGACCCGATGAGTGAATTATATGTGACCTCTTGCTTTCTTTATTGTATGGAATCGCCATTTGAATCATTTTTTTTTTGTGGTGAATCTTCCAATGATTCAATCATTTCCAGAGTTCAGTGAATATGTTGAAAAAAATCCAAAGAATTTCCCTCCAATCTCCTCCAACAAAGAAATACTCAGGATGTCACTGGTTTTTATCCAATTTCTTTTTCCAGTGAATCACCTTTTCTTTTGGTCAACAAAAAATACTCAGGATGTCACTGGTTTTTATCTAATGTTTGTTTCCAGTGAGTCACCTTTCTTTTGAATTTTGGTGAATAAACCATGGATTGTGGAATCACCATGGAAATGATTGGATACCCTCTGGTAAACATACAAAAAGCTATTGAAAATCACCATTTTTAATGGGAAAATCCACTATTTCCATGGCCATTTTCCATAGCTTTTTGTATGTTTACCAGAGGGTATGTGGAATCACCATGGAAAATATCATGGAAAATATCGAATGTTGAATCCCAAGGGCCGCTCTGGTGGGTGAAGTTCATGGTGAACCACCGGACTCCTTTTTGAAAGTCTGGTGGTTTTTGGTTGGGACTCCAATGATCTCCAGGTATCACACTAAATCACCAAGGAGGAATCACCATAATCACAAAAACATCACCAAGGAGAATCACCATAATCACTAGCTTTTTGTTTTCCAATGGTTTTTTCCAAGGAATCATTGGAGGACATGCCCCGTGGCGCTTAGTTGCCAGGTGACTCGACGCTTAGCCTGGCTACGGCACCTGGAACTGCTTGCGGCCATGCTGGGTGCAGGGATGTGGATGGTTTGGAAGCTCAGGAAGCAAAAAGCAGCCCGGGGGTATCTCCTGGTGAAAGTCAGTTTACTTCGCTGTGTCTGAAAATGGACAAAAACCATAATCCATAATCTGAAAATGGTAATTAAATTAGATGACTTTTAATGGTGTATTCTGATTTCTTGGATTATGAATGATCATCCCCATTTAATATACTGTATATCTAATTACCATTTTCATGGGGATGATCACTCATAATCCAAGAAATCCATTCTGTTTTTGGATGGGTAGTCCTGGGTAGTTTAATCCTTTCGTTTTTGTGCGAAATCATCGTAAACGGCATTTTTTTGTGGACTACCAAAGTTTAGTGTTAGTTTACTTAGGTGTTTGATATTTTGTTCTTTTCCTGGGGTTTTATAGTTGAATACGCTTGATGTTTTACCCCTGTTGTTTTTTATGTGTCGTTTCCAGATGTGTTATCTCAAAAAATGAGATGCTTTTGTTTGGGTCCTTTTTCTTTTTGAAAGTGTGTGAACATTCTTGTTGATTCGATTTTTTGTCAGCTCTAGCATAGTTGAACCGCAAAATGTTTTCTTGCAGGAACGCAGACATGATTTCTTACCAGAATTGGATTGTGCGATAGCCAAAATGAGCAGCCACTGGTTATGGCTCCAACGTGTAATTTTACGGTGCTTAGACGGATATCCAACCAAGTACAGGTACCATCTGTTGAATGGATGGTGTTGAAGTGGAGGTAACCGTGGTCAGGTTGGACTTTGGTCCTCCGAACCGAGGTTGGGTCGGATGGGGTTGAAACCCGCGAAAATTTCGCCAGGAAAATCCGGGGAAACCATGGTAAACCATGGGAAAACCAGGCGATTTTCTCTAAGCATGGGATTTTCCACGGGGTTGGAAAACGCGTCAAGATATCATCGCTAGGTCCGCCGTTCGTGACATGTTCATGGCACCCTGCACCCTGCATTGCAGGCATGGACCCGTGCGAAGCCATCGCCCCAGTTTTTCTGGGTGATTCACCATCTGACGATGGGGCTTGAGGTTTAACATGTTTAACCATGTTGAACATGTTTAAACCACGTTAAGACCAATAGACCAGGTAGGTTCATAATCATCTATAACAACCAATTCACATATGTATATATATATACATCAATGCGTGTACTGGTTTCAACATGTTTCAACCATTCCTTATCAGTTATATGGCACTTGTTCATCATTGGTGGAGTAGGATTTTCAATTGCCACGATTACCAAAGGGTAATCCGAGGGGCCACCAAGGGTCTCAGCGAAAGAACTTAGGTTGGAGAGAGCTGCAGCTCTTCCTTGCCGATGGCCGCAACTCTCTGTGCGCTTGGCTGAAAATGTCTGGCTGAATATGGGGACACCTTTTCCTTATGGCAACTTATGGCTAGTTTAATGGGAATGATTGGCTAGTTTAATGGGAATGATTCTGATAAACTTCTGATAAACCATGAAATGTTGGAGTAGACTATTGAGTACCCTATGTTCAGGCGAAGCCACTTTATTCTCCTATGATAGAATTGGGGCATAAATTGGCTGCTGCATTAGCAACCCCATTAGGAAAGCCACGGCTACTACCCAGCAAGTTTGAGTGATAGAATTGTCACTTCGTGGCCAACAAGAGCATATGTTGGTGGCCCTTTGCCAGACTCTTTGTTCTTTAGGCCACAGCAGGAAAGCAGTGAAATGCTCTCGGTTTTCTCTTGTTTTCGTGTCTCGTGCTAATGCAAGGCTCTAGACCCAGATCATGCAGATTTGGGCCGTCAATTTGCTTTGGGCTAGGCATGAGTTTTACTTGGCATCAAGATCATCAAGAGCGTATCCCATTTTCTCAGAGTAATCTGAAATATCATATTATATCATATCTCCATATATCTCAGGTATATCCTACATGTATAGTACCTACATACATACATACATACATACATACATACATACATACATACAATCTATGTCATTATGTAGGTTCTATCCCAATGATATCCCGCAGATCTCCCCTAGCGGCATCCGAGGCTGTTGCTGGGCTTTGCCTCGGTCCTGTTGTACCACCTGATGTCCTTCTCATTGGCTCAGCTTCACGTGGCACAGGTGATTATGGGGATATACCCTCTGGTAAACAAACAGTTGGACCCTGAAAATCACCATTTTTTAATGGAAACTAGTCTTCCAACCCCGATGACTGCCAGGGTCTATGTTAATTTAATGGAGGGTATTGCGGGTGGGCTTTCGACCCAGATTTCTCTGGGAATTTGATATGTCAATCCACAATGATAGCCACACGCAATAATCGATAGAAGAATCTGACAGGCAGGGTTGTTCCAAGCAAAGTAACTGATTCCCACTGTCGGTTAGGTTTAATTGACATCTCTATTGAGCGACTCTACCATCCTGGTATTTGGGGTGTTGGAAGCAACATTGATGTTGGGGATGTTGGGGATGATGATGCAGGCTGGAAACAAGAATCCAGACCAGCATTGAAGTGTCCAATTCCATTCTGAAGATAGGATGGGCCATTAGCCTTCAGACAAAACAAGGCAATGGAGTTAAGGTCGATGTTTTTTCTCTATCCTCGTGTCAAATTACCAAAGAGTGCTGTAGTGTAAATCAAACCATTCAAGTTATTGGCCATCGATCCGTTTTTGGATGATTTAAGTAGTGATCTCATCGCCGTGTCCACACCATAAGTGACGACAGGAAAATACACCATAGGCGAACCAATATAAAGACTTGAAAATCTCCAGTATGTCGGCTGTGATGGTCTTAAACACATTCATAATGGACTATGTGTTTATGTTATTGCAGTTATTATATATGTATGTATATATATACTATACATATCATTGTATTTGCTGTCAAGACTCCCCAATCCATCCATTGTGCTTGATGAAATCCCGTTCTGTGTTTTTGGAGCTGGATAGAATGGTTCTGTTGGAATCCCCCAGAGGATACCATGTAATTAGAATCTGATTGGTGGTTTGGAACATTTGGATTATTGTTCCACATATTGGGAATAATAATCCCAACTGACTTTCATATTTTTCAGAGGGGTAGGTATACCACCAACCAGGAATATATTTTACAAACTAGAATGCCAATATCCTTGAAGGAAGTCTTTGGTACATTAAGATGATTAGGACATTCAACATGTTCTCGGTTCAATCCCATTCTCAAGCTAGAGTTTCCATTGAAGTAAAGTCCCAAAATTTGTTAGGTAAACCTTCAACTGTTTTGGGTGATGCTTCTTTGCCAAGAAAAGAAAGGGGGAAAGGCAGTAAAACCCCCTCACAAAGCCCTTCCAGAACCCCATCAAATCCAGAAAAATAGAGTCACTTCTACAAATCCCAATGGAATTATTCCATGAAGCCCTATGAAACCCTAGAAATGCTAGAAAAAACACAAGGCCAACAGAAATCCCTCGCTGGTTCCAGGTTCGGGCGGATGGCTTACACCGTGCCGCCGCGCGGGGGGACGCCGAGGCTGGAGATTCGACTGGAAAGGAGGGGATTTGGTCACCTGATTCCATCGCCAAAAATGAAGATCTCGGGAAAAGTGTGTGGAAAATCACCATAGAAATAGTGGATTTACCCAGCTATAAAATGGTGCTTTCCCATGATCTATATCTGGTTGGTGGTGACTGGAACATGGCTGGATTATGACTTTCCATTCAGTTGGGAATGTCACCGGGCCCCAACTGACTACAGTCATATTTTTCAGGGTAGGTATACCACCAACCAGATGAGGATTCAACTGACGTCTACCAAGCAACATTAGACAACTTGATGTTCCGCCGGATGTGACAGGTCGGGCAGAGTCATGTTTAGGTTCCATTCCAATGGAAAGATAGCTATTCCCAACCATTGGGTTTCGGCCAGTCGGCCATTAAGAACCCAACCCTACTTTTCATGCCCATGACTGGGAGACTGGGAGGATGCTAAGAATGGTTTTAGAATCACAACCAATACCGATACACGAGCTACTGTAAGCACAGGTTTTTTTAAATAAGCCAGAATAGATCAGGATATGGCATTGACATGGGTCTTTGTGAAGCCTGATATGGGAATCATATGGAATCATGTCCTTGAGCGAGTATCAAGCTCGGCAAATTTGTCATAGCATGTGAACGATTTATGTTATCAAACACATCTGTCATCAAGCACAATGCAGATTCGTCCATCTCCATCAAAGTCATCACATGGGGTGAAGCCAATAACCCCAAATTTGGATGTTTTGATATTTTATGCCACTCATCATTCCTGGTGAAATCAGGTCTGGTTTATTGATGTTTATTGTGTTTACCACATATGTTCGAAAAAAAAAAAAACATCAAACAACATAATTATTATATGTTGATGTGGGTGTGTCTGAAAATAGTGTACCCCTAAACCCAATGGTTAATGATCATTATCCCTATTAAATGGCTATAATTGGGAATATACCCTATTTTCAGACAAACCCATGTTGTTGAAAAAAGTCAATTTTGTTCACCAATTGCAACACTTTCACCAAAAACTCCCGTGCAGGCCTTATCTCGAATCTTGCGGGACCTGGAACGGAGCGAGGCTGGTGGCCGGTGATTCTATGGATTGGTTTAAGGGGACATTTACAGGAAAGCCCCAAAAAATAATGGCTGGTTGGTGGTTTGGAACATTTTATATGTTTCCATATTATTGGGAACAATAATCCCATTTGACTTTCATATTTTTCAGAGGGGTAGGTATACCACCAACCAGATGGGAAAATCTATGGTTTCCGATGAAGATTTTCCCCAACAAACCAATCCATTGACATATTCGGAGAAGTGATGTGCGATTTTGACGGGCAGATTTTACATGCTTACATCATCTTACATCTACCATGTGTTATTCATAGAAATTGCAAATATTGTGAAAATGGCATTGCGTGCGCAAGAGGATTCATTTTTGATATAGAAATAGATATGATACGTCGTACGTCAATGGAATTCTCTACCATTTGAAAAGAAATGCACATGTTGAAGGGAGCACTCATTTTAAAGAGATGCATCCCTCCTTTCAAGGGAATAATTTAAATTATTTGAACATGTCTTGACTGAAGGGTTTGTCAACAATGTCATTATCAAAATCAGTCCTACAAACTCATTGGCTGCCTATGTTTCTTTGCATAGTCTTTTAGCAGTTGTTGAACAATAAATCCAAGACAAAATTGCCCAGTCCATGTCCCGTAAGCTTCCCCCCATGATACCTGTGTTTTTCAATGTTTTTTTCATGGTTTTCTAATGAAACCACAGACCCAAAGCACAAAGACAAAGAGTTATGTCCTGCAACTTTTTTTTTTGCCAGCCCTTCAAAAAAAGCAACGAACCAAAAAAGAACAACCAAAAAATCAAGAAACCAAAAGCCCAAAAAAAAAAACTGGGAAAACAAGATTGCACCCCCCAAAGGGGGGGGATGAAGATGCAGAGAGGCCTCCACTTGCCCTAGATCCACTGCTCGAAGTTTGCTGGTTGCCGCCAATGGGTCAGGGAGTCCGGGGTCTGGATTTTTGTCGTTTTTTGGGACTTGAGGGGATTCTACTTGAGACTTTTTTGTTGGATTTGTTTTGAGGCCAAAAAAATGCCCTCTATGGGTGTTGATGAGATTGCAGTTTGTATATGTGTGTATTGGATTCGGTGGGATGTACTTCTGAACATGTTTTTTCATTGTATAATCCCTAAAAACGGCGGAAAACTGATTTTCCCAATGGGGTTCCCATCGTCATTTTCCATGGGGTTCCCTGTGTTCGGCTGTGTTTTGAGATGCAAGAAACCCTCAGCAGATCATCCGAAAACCGAAAAAATGCAAGGTGATCTCGACACTGGAACACCTCCAGTGTCTCAACAATGATCAAAACATTTACCCTCTGGTTATTTAACATAGCTATGGAAAAACCCTTATAAATGGAGGTTTTAATGGGAAAATCATCTATAAATGGACCATTTTCCATGGCTATGTTAAATAACCAGATGGTAAAAAACTGAGATGTTGTGTTATTTGTACTGTATGTACTTGTGATGGTTGTCAATACATCCACCAAAAAACCATTACTATTGTTTGTGATGTACAAAATTTGTTCTTAATAACATTTCGAACTAAGTGACATAGGTATCATTCATATACCATATTCATAGTATAAACCATCATCAGCATGTTTGATGTTCTCAAGATCAACGTATGGGATTGATAGTATATGATGGTTTTGACCCTATGATGGTTTTGACCCTATCCTGGGTATTGTACTATCCTTGGGGATCACTCTAATATACCATATTAAGATATTAATTAAGATAGTATACTACCATCAATACCACATGTTCATACCATTATACCATACCATTGCCCAACATTATATACCATATAATGATATTATATTGATAGTATATTTATAGTATATTGATAGTGTATTGATAGTATATTGATAGTATATCGATATAATATTGATAATATACTGATAGTATATATTGATAGTATATTAATACCATATATACCATATGTTAAGACAGTATAGCATCAAACTATCGAAACTATGGGAGGCTCTCCGTGTTTCGTCCAGGATCAACGCGCCCAACGCGGACGGCTGGACGGCATTGCACCTGGCCGCCGCCACGCCGCATGCGGAACGCGGCCTTCGGGCGCGGGGGAGGGGATGGGGATGGGATGCCTCCATAATTCATGTATGTTATAATGTATTATATATATATTATATCTTCTATATTACCCATAGGATCCATGTATGGTATATATGCTAACATTGGGGGTATATTGATGGTAAATGTTACCATATATAGCATACATGGATCCTATGGGTTATGAGTAATATATTAGTTTTATATATATATATATATATATGTACCCTTCAGCAGATTAACAGTTGGACCCTGAAAATTAGCAACTTATAGTGGAAACTAATCTGATTAGCCTGATGACTGGCAGGGTCTATGTTAATTTACTGGAGGGTATATTATATCTTCTATATTATGAGTAACATATTAGATATTATATATATATATATATTATAATATTACATATATATGTAATATTATATAATATTACATATATATATATGATGGATTCTGTGTCTAGATCTTTCTAGTTTTATTACGCAACTATGCTTGCTATTTTGAAGGATGTGCCAACAATTGAACCTTTCCGGTGTTTAGATAGCTCTTAAAATAGTAAATGTCCACCCATTGCAGCCATGATTTCACGGCTGGGAATCTTACATCTATTGTGAAGGAGCAGGTGTCACTAGAATCTTTGAGTTTCACTTTAAACCAGAATATAAATAGCACATAAATATATTACATATATATATATACATACATATCATATATATATATATATATATCATATATATATATATATCATATATATCACATATATATATATATATCATATATATATATACGTGTATATATATAAATTCTGATGGGTAGTCAGTAGTGGCAACTATCGCAGCCTATTTCAGTGAAGTCCTATGACTTGATATGTTTTACCTATCCACTGGTTCCAGGCAGGTCATCGGGCTTGGAAGATGGTCTCCCAGACATCACAAGTTTGATGCAATTTGGGCTAGTGAATGTCGTGAGTTTCCCCATGTTCAGACAAACATAGAACCCACAGTTCAGAAGTTCTGACATGGTGATGGATCGGCTGATGTTTGATGATATTTTGTCTCCTGAGACTGGTGCTGCACCAGACTGGTTCAGGTTCTTCTGAGAGCACAAGCAGAGGCTAGGATGCTGACGATGCTGACGGGATCTGACGGGCAGAAATGCTTTGGGGAGATGTTTCCGAAAAAACTGAAGGATCTGTGTATTTACCCTCTGGTAATTTAACATAGCTATTGAAAATTGCCATTTATAGTGGATTTTCCTATTAAAAATGGTGATTTTCCATTGCTATGTTAGTTTACCAGAGGGTACAGGAAAATCGGAAATCGTTGATCTTTCAAGTTTGTGGGGCAGAAGATGGGGGATGCAGGTGTCGCCGGCCCATCCTGTCAGTGGCATGTTGGGCGCCTCAACGATGACCACGCGCTTTTTTTTTTGCGGTGAATTTAAGGGGTGAACATCGAAAAATCCCAGCTATTCTGACTGTACTGTAGCATACTGTAGCATACTGTAGCTATTTTCAAGCGAATAGAAAAGTGAAACATCGATGATGAAGTGAACCATTTTCTGTAGGCATTGTAGCCTTTTTTGGGCTAAGGGTTATGTTTCTGCTTTGGGAATACTGATCGTTTGATATGTTGCCGAGATCCAATGTGTAGATCACTGAGAGGTTACGGAGATGCAATGCTTAAATTTGGGGAGCTCGGAAGAATTCGGAAGCCAGAAAGTTGCCAAAGTCTGATGTGGCGACAATTGAGTCACTCCAGCATCTACAATTTGTCTATGATTGTGCATGTGTAATAACTCTCCTTGGCTTTATCAGGAAACTGAGTGGATTGCCTCAAAAAAAATGGTCAATCAGGCCCCAGGAATCCAAAGTCAAAAACTCCAGGAAATCAAAAAGGAAGTGCTGTAGCTTCCAAAACCCATGTTCAAATGATTTTCACAAGGCGTACCCTCTGGTAAACTAACATAACTATGGAAAATCACACTTTTGCTTATATTTCAAAGAGGTAGATCAACTATGATCATTTTCAGGAGCGACATTAGATGTTTACCAGGGGTAAACCATGGGTAAACCTATCAACGCCTTTGGAGTCCACTTAAGTTTTACACAAGGACACCTCTGATGCTCAGTGCTGAAGCCGGCATGGCGGGCAAGCCTGGTGGATTGCTATGGATTGGGTACTGGGATCTTGGGTTATCATAAGCCTTTTTGGAAAACCCTTTAAAGCCAAACTTAGTATACCCTCTGCAGCCATGGTACACATACAAAGCCAGCTATTGAACATGGCCATTTATAGTGGATTTACCTATCGAACATGGTGGATTTTCCAGTTCGTTATGTGGCTGTTTACCAGAGGGTAGACCATATTGGGGAACGGAACAAACATTGCGAAGACCCATGGCAGTGGGGGCTTTTGCGATCTATCCAAGATGTGTCAATGGCAAGGTATCTCAACGATGGTTGTGGCATGTTGTGGTTGTTGAGCAGATGATGCGCTTAAGCAACTTTAATTCGTACATACACAGCAAACAACAATCAATGTGTATGTTTGAACTGTAGCGGCTTTCCCGACATTTTCGCTGGTTTTTTACTTGATGGTTTCATTACATTTCAACCATCAAACGCTGAGGATAAAGCCCTGCGGATGTTGTTGTCGAGCGGTGCATCTCAGGCAGAGTTGCAGGTTGCTGATCCCCACTTTGCCTTAAATGCGAAATCCCTCTAGGTAATCTCTGGTAATCTCTCGTACTATGTTGCAGTTTTCTATGGAAACCCACGATGTATTATTTTTTTGGGGACCATCTAAACCACAACCAATTGTGAAATTGGCGGATGGTAATGCGTTTCACGCGGGTTGAAGCATATTGAACCCACCTATACTGGTGGAAACATGATCACGCCGCACCTTTGGGCTTCAGTGTCTACTAGAAAACCGATCTCAGCTTTTTGCTCGCGGCCAACGCGTTGCCGGATCCTTCGGGCCGACAGAGGGGTCCGACTGGGAGACCGGCGGCCGTGGGTCGTGGAGCACCTGTCATTTTACATCACCTTACCGCGTAGGAAGCTTTGCAATGTACCGGACGCTCGCTCTGGCAGCTTTGGCTTTGACAACCATGGCCGAGCCGTTGGAGATCTTAAACTCGCCACGCGTTGAACGCTTTACTAGTACGCTGCTGGGCATGGACCAATGGAAGGTGAAAGTCGGCTCCATGAAAACATGGGAAATGATGGAAATGTATGGAAATGTATGGACATGATCTCCGGAACTCGTATACTCATTCTGATGTTGATATGGAGGTTTCCTGAAATAGGGGTACCCCCAAATCATCCATTTTAATTGTATTTTTCCACTATAAACCATCCATTTTAGGGTACCTCCATTTATGGAAACACCAATATTGATGATGGGGTCTTGGTCCTATGTTTTGCTGGTCCTGGATCTTGCAGATCAGATGACTCAACTTGGATGTGCACCTTTCCCTTTTCCGGGAGGTCTTGTTTTGACCCACAGTCATAAAGTCAAGACAATGAAAGTGGTGTTATCCCGCTGACACCAGTCACTGTGGCCGTCCCAATCAAGACAAATCTCAGACGATTGAGGTTGAAAGCATCATTAACCCATCATTATATAACCCATCATGACCCATCATTATATAACCATCATTAACCATCACTAACCATCATTAACCCATCATTAACCATCATTAACCACTGGATCGTCACGAGGTTGAAAGAATCTGCTCAACCCATTCCATTGGTTGGGAGTTGCGACTCCAATCAGTCCCTTTGCTCCCAGGATCGCGGGGTTTGAAAACAGATGCCGCCGCTGCTAGCGCCCAAATATGCAGCAAATCCAACACATCCAGTTGTTGAAAAGTTTGCAAGAAATCTAACAAATCCAGTTGGCAAAATGTTATACATATCCGTATACAAATCCATATAATCATATACAAATCCATGGTTTCAACGAATCTAACACATCCCTTCATCCTTTAAAAACCTCAGTCTCAGTCTCAGTCTCGAAACCCCATGCAGGAGCCAAGTTGGAACAGCGCTGACACTCGGCTGTTTTTGCTTCGCCATGTTTTTTTTGAAGATGTTTGATACTTTCTGAAATCATTATTAACCATTCATTAACCATTCATTAACCCATCCATTTAATACAAAAAAAGTGGGACTCTTCTCGCAGTTCATTTCTGATACCACTTGCGTATTCAAAGCTGAAGCGGAGGTTCCCGGGTCTGGCGTTGTTTCAACGCCTGAGCGGCAGCCAAAGGACGTGATCAAAATGGATGGTCTCTCATGATCCAGCTATCCAGCTTGGGTATGTTGGAAATCAGCAGGAATCTACCAAAACTCTGGTTTTCATATTGGCCATCCCCCACCCCCTAAAATTATTGGCCTCTCATTCCCAGCTCCAATATGTTCAAACCCCTGGGAAGATTTTGATCAATTTTGAGTGAAGAGATATTTGTTTTCGTTGGTCAAACCACCAGGAACCAGCAAACAGTTTGCCCACAAAATATTGCCCTTTGGTAATTTAACATAGCTATGGAAAGGCACCCTTTTCATCGGTTGATCATTTGTAAATGGTCCATCTTCATCCATTTTCCATAGTTTTGTTAACCAGAGGGTAACCATATGTTCATCCACGATTCCCATGATTGATTCATTTTATGTTGTCCATTTCCATATATTTCCATCATCAATTCATAGCTGCTATACTTGTTAGAAAAACGGCTGCCCAACGTCCGCTGTAGGAAGCTTTGTTGGAACTCATTAGCTTCACTGGCACGGATGGCATCGCCTTCACTACAGCAGTGGTGATGGTTTCGATGCGACCCATAGTCAGGTCTGGATATGTCCGGATCATTGGGAATTCTGGGAATCAAAAAAAGGGTGATTCAAAAAATGGTGCCAATCTAATGGGGGAAACAAAGGCGGACATCAATCCGATTTAATCCTACAATTAATATATGGAAACTATTTTTTGGAGATTGGATTTAATGATATAATTATAGATATTTCATTCGATATCATGGGGGATATGAATCATGGGATAAAACCAAGCAACTTATTATGATGGGACGAGTTGATGGAAATGGAGGATTGCATCAACAAAAATGGGAATATAATTAATGAGAATATGGGGCTGTAATGATTATGTAACATATAAACAACAAGATGACAGTTTGGGCGTGTCTGAAAATTGGTTGGCCAGCTTCAAGCGGAAAAGTGATGATAAACATTATAATTGATCAACCATGAAATGTGGGATGCCTATTTTCAGGCAAGTCCATTTGGTGTCATTTGATGACCAATATCATGCTTCGTGATTCCAGCTGGTTTGGGGCTGGTTGTGATGTAATCGATATGATGAGAATCCCGATTCATTAAGCGGTACAAAGGACAGGGAGTTTTGAACAGTGATCCTTTGGGTTTGTTTGACAATTTTGAGAAAACGGATTGATTGAGATTTGATAATTTGATTCTCCCCTGTTGTTAGCCATAAAATTGGGTTGGAAGAACCCATTTTGTTTCAGTTCACCTTGCTTCCCAGCACATTTCTGTATTCAAATCATTAAATGCAGATCAGGAACACGTGGTTTGATCCCACCTGCTGCATGTTGCCGTTGTAGATATGCCTTTTGCAAACATGTTTTAAGTATATTTATGTTCCATCCCTATTTCTCTAAACATATGAATCATGATGAATCATGATGAATCTAATTTCTCCCCCATGGTCGGCTCTGGCGATATAGCCACCATGACCGGTTAGTTGGATTTGAGTGGATTTCTATGCCCTGAGTCGGCCATGAGTTAACAGTTCATCAACCGAAGTTTGGGCGTCAGACGGCGTCAGGCTCCTATGTGGAATGAAAGCGTCCCAGCAGACTCTTCACTGATGCAGTTTGCTAAATAAACGCGACTGGGCTGGGGCAAACAAGGCAGCTGATGCATGGACTGATGATCTGTTTTCTACTTCGAGCTTAGATGGAGATAGTATTCAGAAAAACCTCATGATATTGAGATCTTTCAAACAATTTTTCCAAGCAAAGCCATTTGGTGTTTGCCACTCGAAGACCCAGTCGCAGCGCCCCCAGATCCTGACTCAAGATCAGCATTTGGGGCTGATGTACCTGAAGGTTCACCCAGTGTCTAGACTTTTGCCAAAATTCCATATATGTCATGACATTTCCATGTGTACATATGGTATGTATATGGTTGTATGATGTTGTATGTATATAATATATATATATATACATTATAATTATATGTATATTATTGTATGGAAAAAACAACTATTAGAATTATGTTAGAGACTTCTGAACTTTCCTTCAGAATTTGTCGTCTTGGTTTAGTTAGCGAAATGCAGCAATTCGCCTTCAAGGACAGGCTCCGAAGATGCACCCTCCTACCTCCTAGCATGTTGTCGCACTGTGTTTCTTCAGCGTTGTGAGAGAAACTTCAGATCTGTTTTTCGTCTGAAAATGGTAGTATACCACCAAAGAAATGACGTGTTTCATAGGGATATGAAGATTGACCATTGGATTTTGTTGGACCTGTATGATGATTTTCGATCTTTGAAAATTTGCGATAATCCATTGCTCCATAAGAAAATCCAGGTGCTGAGTGCCATCAGTAAGGAGGTTTGTATGTGACTAGCCACGTTTCACCGCGATTTTTGTGATTTTTTCTGGTGCTCCAGATAGGACTTGGTCGGAGTCCCCAGTGAGCACCGGGGTGTGCTGCAACTGGTTTGTGGCACGCGAGGTGTACTCGGACAAGGGATAGAGACAGATGTGGTATATCTTTAAAGGCAACTGAAATTAGATTTGCAATAGGAAAACAATGGAAAACATGGGTAAACCGTAAACCATTTTTCTACTAGAATGCCAGCTGGTAGATAAATTCATTTGGATTTTGTGGAGTCCGATGCAGACATGACTGACATTCAACAATACACACAGTATCGTGATGCTTCTGCATATGCAGGTAAAAGCTAGGGAACTTTGACTTCCCAAGCTAAACGCTGTAATACGCTGTAGCAGTTCTGATTCATGCAAGGGAAATAGCTCCTGATAATAAAGCGCACGATCACGCACGTTCCGAAAAAAGAAAAAAAACTATGCGAACATCTACAACTCAAGCAAGAAATACGGAGAAAGTCAAACACAACCACGATATCAGCATGATTCAGCAGATGTCGGCAACCTATCCGTAGTTCAGATGGCTTTTGGCCCCTTGTTCGCCGAGTCATGGCCATAACATGACGATGCTGCGCCGACGTTTGGTCAAGCACGTAACAGGGCGTGCTTCTGCAAGGAAACGGTGTGTCTTGGGGCTTTGGATCAGGAAACAGTGAAGATCAGATCATTTTCTCGGACAGGGGGTAGAGGCAGCAACGCCATCTATGTGTATACGATGTCAGATGTCCTAGATTTTACATTGCTAAAGAATGCTAATGAGAAAATGGTAAAATGGCTCATTCACGTCCCAACTTGATCTATTCTACTGACTTTTTGGATGTACGGCATTGGTTTCACAACCGGGATCGTTTGAGTGTGGGATGGTCACGGCTCATATGAAATGACCCAGACTGCCCACGGCTATTTCGTGTCTTCAGCTCAACAGACAATTTCACTGGTGGTGGTTTCCTATGTAATTATGCCCCCCCCAAAAAATCCCCAAAATATAGATAGATACACCTGGTAAATTAAACTCCAAAATGGCGTTTTTCGATGCGTTGAGACATCTTAAAACCAAATCGATTTTCTTCCCCAGTTCACACCGCGCTTGCCATATCCGACAGCTCGGATCTTCCTGCTTCATCGAAACACGGTGACAAGTTGCTCTGCGCGAAGCTGTCCCCTTTGTTTTCTCGGGTCTCCTAAGGGGCTAACCAGAACGTTGGTGCTCATCCACAGATTTTATAGTTTTTAACTCAGCTGTTTGTTGCTTTTATAGTGCCCCATAATTCTAGTCCGGTCCCCATTTTGACCCAAAGGAAGCCGATCCGAGTCTATCACAACATGCCAATATCATCGTCTAACACCGGGTACTTACACTCGGATTCTGAGTTTTAGGCTTAGATTGGTGAGATGGGTTTGCCGTATGTCACACTTCAACGGTTGGCAGGGATCAACAAGCGATGAATATTAATGCAGTTTCAAAACATACCATTTTTTCGATTCATCCAGCTATTTGGAATGAATTCTCCAGGCCAATCTGTTTCTTTGTCGGATGACCCAGCCAGATCATCAGATCCAGGTATGGTATGTGATATTTGTGGAAGCGAATTACTCCAAGAAGCATCCACATGTTGATAAACATAGACTACTGTACCCATGCACGTGTGGTATGGGCAGTAATATTTATCCTGTTGGATTCTACAGGCAACACATTCAGGAAATAATGTGTTTTCCATGTTTTGTTTCCAAATTTTCCCAAGTAGTCCTATGGGTAAGCCCTGCAAATGATCCTGCAAATGATTTGTTTATTCAAGCTTGGTTTGGTAGGTTTGTTGGGTTGCTTGTTTATTGTTGTGCCATGAAAGAATACATCGAGTGTCTAGCTAAGACTTGTTAGCTGTGGCACATAGGGTAGTCTCCAATTGTAGAATCCCAAAATGTCAGAACAGTCCATAGTTTATCACCATATTCCATTGAAATTGCATTAGTTTGGGATACCACATGTTGAAACGGACCCTACTTGAAAACAATCAACGAATCATTAACTAATCATTAAAAAAAATGCCAACAATTACCGTGATTACTACACTTTCATAGAACATTACTCTTCATAGAAGCTCTGTACAAAAAATAGCCTCATTAATGCAGACCCACTAAATCCCATTAATATAATTATATAAAATCCAATGAAACTCATGATACACATATATCAATTACACCAAGAAGTCAACCCAATACATAACCCCATGACCTAAACCATATACATAGACTCAATACTAACCAATATCTACACTTCAATATATATATATATGTGCTACGGCCAAAATTTGGTTGAATTGCTCATATTGGGAAATGGTCCTCCTTCTGTTTGGATTCCCATTACAGAATGGATGACCATACCACATTAATCCAATCTTTTGACCATGACACATACACATGTGATAGACTAATAAAAATATGATTCCCAAAGATAGCATATTGATTCCCAACGATAGTGGATATATTGATAATATATATATATATATATATCATATTGATTCCCAATGATAGTGGATGTAGTTGACAGTATATTGATTCCCCTTTTTATAATGAAACAACATGGGATAGTACATCTGGGTAAATTATCATATTTCACTAACCTGAATCTTGCGGCCATTTGGGGATGATTTCCCAAATCCTAACCATGATTTCCATGGCTCGGGAGAACAGTGAGGTCGTTATAATTTACCCAGGTACATGATATTCATGGTCAGAACTAGGTACTGTGGGGATCTGAGGGGACTGAGGGGATCTTTTCTGGGGCGCGCGGTCAAAAAAATACCCTGGTTGACATGGCGAAGTCGAAAACCAATGAAAATCACCATGTCAAATAAGAAGGTGAAACATCTGGTTGATCATTCCAAATAACAAGAGGGTAATTCTCAGTCATAATATATACTGTATATATATATATATATACATACATATAATGGCTAGCATAAGTATACCAGTCCCGTATATAGTTACAAATAAACATCCAATATACACATCAAATATATGAGAACTACTAACTACATATGAATCCCATGAAAGTATATGAATCAGTAACCCATATATATATATATATATACATGTATAATTGATGATGAGCCAACATATCATGGCTAGTATCATATATGGCAAATGGTAAATGATATAGTAAACCCATGAATAGTATATGATACATTACTATATTAATAAGTAACCCATACATTACATCATGCACACCTGTGTGTGTATATATAGTTGATGATAACATCCAATATCATCAATAATATAAATAATCCATCATATGATCATCAATTAAACATACTTAATCATATGTATAATTGATGATCATATGATTATATATGACATAGTTAATTGTGATAATATCCTATAATTAATGGTTAATATCCCACAATTAATGGTAAATATCCCATAATATTACATATATATATATATATATCACAATAATATCCCATAATTGATATATACCATCCATATGATCATCAAATAATCCCACTGCCAGGCTCTACAGCAGAGCAACCACGAAGGCAACAGCGCCCTACACCTGGCCGTGCGTTTGGGACGCCCAGAGACGTGGGAAGAAAACCCGGTGGAAACACAGAGGATGGTAGATGGTTTTAGTGGATTGTTTGATGATTTTAGTGGATTTCCCAATGGAACATGATGATTTAGGATTTGTTTAGTGGATTTCCTTAATGTAAAATAAATATGTCTAATGATTGTACTGGATTTTCTCAATGAAAGATGGATATTTGATTGAATTTAATGCATGAAAAACTGGATTGTAGACCTGAAGATTGATGATACTCAAAACAATGACTGAACTTCCATGTTTGAAATACAGGGACCAGCACTCCCAATTCAACCAGCATTGAAGAGTCGCGTCGTTTTTTGGGAGTCATTGTGAGCTAGTCCCAGCGGTCAGGAGAGGGACATTCCGAATGTGTTGGGGATCCCGGCACTTCGACGAGCTGCGGCTTGAGATGCCTTGAGAACATGCCAATTTTGGGGATGACTATGGGATGACTGTGGTACGTTTCCTCACAATGCGGCTGTTGGGATTTCCCAGTCTCAAAACAAATGTCTGGTGATTTTGCCTATACCCGAAAATTTCTTTTTGTTGCCATTTTTGTTGGGCAAAAAAAAATCCAATTCATCACAAAACCTGGTGGGGATTTTTCATGCTGTGGCTGGAGATCATTTCCCGGGGCGTTTCCCGTATCAAGTTTAGACACCGCAGCTGTGGCGCAAAAAAATCCCACCAGAAAATTACCATAAAAAATCCCTATAAAATCCACCATTTTGGAATATTATGGTAATTAGTAATCACCATATAAAAATCACTATACTATTATAGACTATAAGATCTCAGAAACATCCAGAACATCACCCAGCATCGCAGCGTCAGATCCACCGCTTGCTGCGTGCACGCGCAGATCCATCGGCGACGAATGTGCGGGAGCCGAGCACAAGCTGAGCACGGCGGCCCCACAGTTATGTTTGTTGGCCAAGAAAAAAACCATTCGGTTCAACTTAAATACTCTCAGTTCATGAAGAAATCGAATGAAATCGAGACTTAAAAGCGCAAAAGCATTCGGAATTTACTTTTGCACATGGAGACTCCATGGGTAGATGAATGGAATATCCCCACTTATACATGGATTGTCAGTTTCTTTGTCAGTCGCTTCGTGATGCCCACCGTGGGATCATGGGTTGAGTGGATGCGCTTTGGATCCGCATCTTCGCTGTCACAGGTTGGAGGGGAAAAACCGTGACCTATCAAAGGGCTGTGGCCATGAATCCATGGTTCGAATAAACAGATTGATTTATATCTTTAAAATATAGAAATACTGTAATACATTTGTAGATGAATTTGATTGAATATGTGTATTAATTTCTATATGTATATATATATAATATTCAACATATAATTACACACATTTACATACTACATTAATCTACATGATATGAAAATCCATGTGTCGGGGGCAAAGAGACGGCACTGCCGGCCCCTTCCAGGCCCAAGGCTTCACGGCGTTCGACTTCACAAGGTGAACCCGCTTTGGAATTCATCAAAGGATGGAAAATCACCGAAAAAAAAAAAACACATTCCAAATTGGATCCCCAAAGGAACTTGAGATAGACACATTTTCCAAGGAATATCAGGTTTGTAACTATTAGTGTGGAAAACATCTTTAATTATCAGGAATAAATCATGTTTTTTAGACACAATTAAAGAATACCCTCTGGTTATTTAACATAGCCATGGAAAATCATCTATAAATGGACCATTTTCCATGGCTATGTTAGTCATAACCAGAGGGTATCATTGAAGATCAGAATCCGTTGGTTTTGGTTTCGATGGTCTCTATGAATGTGGATCTGGAGCCCTGGCATATTCTCCACTGCAGGAGCCAAAAGTTTACGGAGGCGGGGATGCAGCAGGATGAACAATCTGAAAACCATTGGTTTACCCTCTGGTAAACTAACATAGCTATGAAAATGGCCATTTATAGTGGATTTTCCCATTAAAAAAGGTGATTTTCCATAGCTATGTTAGTTTACCAGAGGGTAAACCATGGAAAACCTTGGCTGGTTAATGACCCTTCTTAATCAGAAAAGAACTGTAGTAAATTCACCAGCTGCTTGCTAAATAAATGTGCCAGGGTTACAATCCGGATGTTACCGGATGTACCCGGACTACAATTACACGTTTTATTCATAGCATCACGCGATTAGCCCATGGTGATGGTGTGACCTTAGGATGGAGGATTCACATGCAGCACATGATGTGTTGGAATTTTCAGGGAAGTACAGTAATTCATCTTCACCAGCTGGTAGTTTCTCAAAATCAAGCTCCCTTTTCGTCGACTTCCGTCCATTTTGAAGGATTTCCTGAAACTCAATGTTGCAAGTGTACCTCAGCAGTACTAGTAGGTCATGAAATGGGATGTTGACTACCGTATATGGGGATGTTTTGTAGTACAATTTTGTGCAACAACCAATGTAATTCCAATCTATCTTGGAAGGCATTTGTCTTACCGCCCACATCACCCAAAAATCCAATTTTATATTCATGGTTGCTGCGTTTCTTGAGGACAACTCCTTTCTCCATAGAAGTAGGAAGCACGATCTTTTTTGAAACAAGTCACTATGACCATAGCCTGGATAGCCCCACCCGCGCCGCACGCCAGTCATTGTTGCAGCAAAGTCAGCTGTCTCAGAGCGCTTTCTTTGAGGCCAAAGTTGGGGGTGGATGATGTCCCTGTTGATGGTTGTTGGATGCAAAATGGTGCCAACTCAAATGATGAGAATCACGATTCATGTGTATTTATGAAAGTGACAATCATGACGATTAGTGTTGTTGTTCTTGTTCGTATGATGACGATCATACTGATTATGATATGGATATACGCTAGCCCCCTCAAATCCTACCCACTTTGCCACTTTGTAGCCACTTATTTTGGACATGAATTATGATTCGTTCGTTGTTCCCAAGGTTTTAATAACTTTCCAAACAAAAAAAAAAAATACCGTGCGACAAATCATAGGCCCATGACCCACAAGGTGCACGCATATCATTTGTGGTATGTATATTTGGCAAAGTGAAATATTCTGTGAGCAAAGTCTGATGATATATATATACACACGTAATTGCAAATCAACTAGTGCAATTTATTATTCTGGTACCAGAGGTAGACCATTCCATTGCAATAATATGGGATTGTTGCAACTTTCTCATAGTGCAGCGCGTCTTTCAAAGGTGTACGGTATTACTTTCAAACAATTTTTTGGCAGGTTCAGCATTTCTTCCAAAAAGGGTAGACCATGAATTTCATTGCATCAATATCAAAACAGAAATTCTTTCATGCAGTACCTTCTTTTGAAAGCTGTCTGGTCTTTCCCGAAGAAAGCTGGTCGTTACCAAGAACCGACCGCTTGGTTCCCTGTAGGCTTCCGTTCAGGTCAACCTTGATACTCTTGATTTCAGATGTTCAATGATATCATACACCCATGATATCACATAATGATGCTATTAGCTAATATCAAGATTATCTTATACCCAGAATCACTATGGACTTTAATATATCATTAATAGTCATTAATATTGTTTTTATGATCATACGATTTGCCATAGTGATTCTGCATTACTATGATACAAATATATCATATTATACCCAAAATATCATATGAGTATCATTGCTGATATATCCAATGCATTCCCCATGATCATATCAATTATTATCATATTATTCTGATTATGATTACCAAACATATCATAGTATTATCATTATTCTGATTCTGATTACCCAAAATATCATATTATTACCATTATTCTGAATCTGATTACCCAAAATATCATATTATTACCATTATTCTGATTCTGATTACCCAAAATATCATATTATTACCATTATTCTGATTCTGATTACCCAAAATAGCATATTATTATCATTATTCTGATTCTGATTACCCAAAATATCGTATTATTACCATTATTCTGATTCTGATTACCCAAAATATCATATTATTACCATTATTCTGATTCTGATTACCCAAAAATATCATATTATTACTTATTCTGATTCTGATTACCCAAAAATATCATATTATTACCATTATTCTGATTCTGATTACCAAAAATATCATATTATTACATATTATTACCATTATTCTGATTCTGATTACCCAAAAATATCATATTATTACCATTATTCTGATTCTGATTACCAAAAATATCATATTATTACATATTATTACCATTATTCTGATTCTGATTACCCGAAATATCATATTATTACCATTATTCTGATTCTGATTACCCAAAATATCATATTCAGAATCTGATTACCCAAAATATGTTGATTCTGATTCTCAGCTCTTCTGACATACCCAATTTTCCGCCAGGTCGTCAAGGAGGCAAGATCTGAGTTGAGGACGTCCCTGGGCGAGGCGCGGTCGAGAGCGGAACGAGTTCTTTTGGGGGGTTTTGAGTCATCGGATGATACACGCATTACAATAAATATTTAATATTGAATATACATGTATGTATGTATATATATATTATCTATATATGAACATACACATATATATACATAGTCTGTATAATAATATATATATAGTCTGTATCATAATATAAATAGATATATATATCATATATCATATATATAACATACAATATATTATAGATATAGTATATGTCATTCTATATGTTATATAAGTTATATATATATATATATTAAGTAATGTTTATATGTTACATATTATATTTGTTTATATTATATGTGTTCTATTTATTATGGATATATCATATATATATATATATGTATATATATAATATTTTTGGATTAATTTTATAGTGAATATAATATAAAGAGATATTGTTATTCAATATATATATTATTGTATAATATGTATATATATATACTATGTAATGTAAAATATATATATATTGTATATAATATGTCAGATAGATATAATATATTATATATATTAAATATCATGTAATATATGCGTATATACTCGATTGAAGCACAGCTGCAGGATTCCCTTCCTGGATCCCATGATCCATTCCAGTTGCTTGGTGCGTTCTGAATGGTTTCAGTTGGCGCCGGAGTAGCCATGGCTTCCATGGCTATGTTAGTCATAACCAGAGGCTATAGATGAAATATATAATATAGATGTAAAAAATAATTTAAAATGTATTTAGAATATGTATTATATATATAATGTATATTCTGTATATTCTGTATATTATGTATATAATATATATTTAGATGATCTCCATTTGGAATTATGAATAGTTGGAGGTCTGGTCACACAGAGGATTGGGGAATTGGTTCTCAATTTATGATCAAATTATGTTATACTGTGGGGGTTGTGCTATCCAATTTGGAGAAATATCCTGAAAACACATCAATATACTGCAAATGTGGATCCTAGCATGCGAGTTTCTGAAGAGTTGGAAACCCTTACAAAACATCACTTGATACTTTCAGAAGTGAGAAACACTGGTTTCGGCTTCGACACTGTCTGGAAGATTGCTGCAACGGTTCTTATTATTTTGAATCAAACACCCTGGGTGTTTAGTTGTTCCCCACCGTCTCATTGTTCCTTCCCAGCTGCAGCTACGTTTTTGAAATTTGTTCACAGTTAATACTTAATGTGTGTTGCTTTCAGGACTCATGAATTGATGAATTGAACCTGTAGCATTTGTAGCCACATCACACCATCTCCATACATGGATCCATTGGGTTTTAGCAGCCTTTCCCAAGGTTTCAAGGGGCTGAACCGTCCTCAAGAGGCGTGCAGAAAATGAAAATCCACTGCTTGGGAAACAACCCCCCATTTCATAGTTCAATCCCCCATCCTACAGATACTAAAAAGATAACATATTATATATATATATATATATTATAGTGATTGTTTGAATCATCTTTAATCCACAGTCTGAGACAAAACACATGACATGGCTTTAATCTCCGAAAATGATGGTTCAGGCTGGAAGAGACAAACACAAAGCACACACCATTGTTTACATCCACACAGAGCCTAAATAGAAATATTCATATGCTGCATATCTAGTTTTACAAAAAGGTGATGTTCCTTCGTTTTCCCATTCAAAGGCCAAACAATGAATCCCATTGCAAACCACACATTTTCCATGAAAAATGCAACATGTTCAACACTTTCCAGTGGTTTTCCCATGAAAAAATGCGGCATTCCTCCGCCAGGTCCGCTTCTGACGACGCCTCCGCGGGAAGTCACGCCCCAAGCCACGCCGCGGCCTTCGGCGTCGTCCCCGACAGTGACGGTGCGCAGCGTGCGCAGCGGTGTCAGCGGCGTGTCGGGGGCACCTGGAGCATTGGGGGTGGTAGACTCCTAATGTCAGTAATGTGGGTATACCCTCTGGTAAAGATACAAAAAACTATGGAAAATCACATTTTTTAATGGGTAAATCAACTATAAATGGCCATTTTCAATAGCTATGTTTGTTTACCGGAGGGTAGTAGTAATGTGGGTGTAGATTGTATAATAATAAACCAGCCATTTGGGAATGGTAAACATACCACCTTTTTTTGATGATTTGGGGAATGGTTTATAATTCTTGTTCTACCCACATTAATGTCAACCTTGGATTAATAATCCCCAAGCGGCTGTTAAATAGGGTGGTACCAATGATAAGTATCATATTGCCATTCGGAGGATAATATCCCATAACCCATAGGATCCATGTATGCTATATATGCTAACATAAAGGGGGTATATTGATCGGATCCATGTTACCATATATAGCAGCACCATGGATCCGTCATGGGTAATAAACAATAAAACCATCCCCCATGACTTATGGCATAGTGGGTGGGATAAAAACAACCATCTGAAAAACTAACTATGGGTTGTTTTATGACATTGCTTTACTAGAACAAAAAAATCCGAAAATGTTTTTTTTGAACCTTTTAACGATCTTTTAGGGGGGTAATTCCTATATACTGGAATGCTTACTGTGAGGCAATGCTTTAGATAGTTCATGGGATATGAATGATATGAACATATATGAACATAATATGATACTAACTGATTGCTTGTTTTTTTTTTTCCAAAGCATATGAATTAGTGGAGATGGAATGGGGACATTTCGCGGGATATGGTTCAGAAAAAAATGAGTTGCTGTGCCTGAAAATAATATACTCCAAATCGCAGTTTCCCCTTGCTAACATGATGATTACCAGTGGATTTTTCAGGGTGTTCCCCGAGTTTTTAGACTCAAATGGAGGTATCCCCAAAAAGCAACATGGCCAAAAATTTGGACTCAGATGATGATAGGGGTCCGCCATTTTAAGTGGAAACAAGTACAGGACCAAAAACACACCATTCATTGTGGTCGTAGTCCAAAATTAAATGTGTTTGTACAAGTGAGTTGAGGCATCCTCCTCATGTAGTGATGTTAAGAGAATGTGGACATCAGCCTGAATCCATTTTCTGCAAGGGTCGGTCAGTCGGTCCTTTTCAGATGGACGAACAGAATTGGAATCCTACAAAAGCCATTCAAGATCAGCCAGGATTGTCCAAACAATGCGCATAGATGCGCATGTTGGGTTCCAAATTGTAACATTGCTGGTTGGTGGTTTGGAACATGTTCTATGTTTTGCTATATATTATTTTTGCATATATTGGGAATGATAATCCCAACTGACAAATATTTTTCAGAGGGGTAGGTATACCACCAACCAGATGGGAAAATTTATGGTTTCCGGTGAAGATTTTCTCCAACAAACCAATCCATTGACATATTCGGAGAAGTGATGTGGGTTCCAAAACTATGGAACATCACCATTTTTTATGGGTAAATCCACTATAAATGGTGATTTTCCAGTTCGCTATGTTAAATTACCAGAAGGTAAATGGAGGTAAATCACGGTAAATCCACTATAAATGGGTCATTTTATGGTCATTTATGGGTAAACCAAGCAGATTGTGTCTGTTCTTTGGGGATAACCCAAGTGGACCCCCAGAAGATCCCCTAAATCCATCCGACCGAGGTTGGACGTGCCTGTGCTCCCGGCTCCGGAAAGTGCTTTGGACGAGCTGTTGGCCGAGGCGTGTCGGGTGAAATTTCATCACGACCTCACTGTTCTCCCGAGCCCTGGAATCATGGTTAGGATTTGGGAAATCATCCCCAAATGGCCACAAGATTCAGGTTAGTGAAATATGATAATTTACCCAGATATTGGATGAAATTAGGTGATATTACCCTCTGGTAAACATACAAAAAGCTATTGAACATGGCCATAGAAATAGTGGATTTTCCCAGCTATAAAATGGTGATTTTCCAGTTAGTTATGTTAAATTACCAGAGGGTAAATGATATTGGATGATATTAGATGATATGAGATTATAATTGTATAAGACGACATTAGAGGATTTTATATAGAGGATATTGGATGAAATTAGGTGATATTACCCTCTGGTAAACATACAAAAAAATATTGAACATGGCCATAGAAATAGTGGATTTTCCCAGCTATAAAATGGTGATTTTCCAGTTAGCTATGTTAAATTACCAGAGGGTAAATGATATTGGATGATATTAGATGATATGAGATTAT
>Ga0126342_10000497_pt1 | contig 43418 bp, 48 predicted proteins | sample Cyp1metagenome_FD_92528 | JGI IMG/M metagenome (GOLD analysis project Ga0126342, IMG submission 92528) | Coral microbial communities from Lord Howe Island, Old Settlement Bay, Australia - Cyphastrea 1 metagenome | ecosystem: Host-associated > Invertebrates > Cnidaria > Coral ...
GTCGTCTATGATGATACATATGTTAAATAGATGTTTGTAATCCTTCTCTTTCATATACTTTATTATTCCTTCCTGCGTGTCTATTACCTTCTTCAAGTCTTTCTCTTCAAAGGTGTCAAAGTATATCGGGTCATCATCTGTATGTTTGATGTCCATTTCGTTTGCTATGTATTTCTTTACAACCGTCCAGTTGTCATCAATAAAGATGGTCGGTGAAAAGATGTAGATTTTCTCAAAGCATCCTTTGTAGATGTCCAAAACCAAATTCGTTAAAGCGACCGTTTTACCTGTTCCTGACGGAGCGTTCAATAATATTCTTGCTGGTAAGTGTGCCATATATCCGTATGAAGACTGCTTACAGTTATATTATTTGTGCTTGTATGGCTTGATATCAATCATATATATATATATATAAGTATTTAGAAATTATTTTACGATATAACATATTGAAGGAAACCGTTTTTCATCCTTGAAAGGGTGTCGGGTGAAAAAATGGGACAGTTGCTTCAATCGCCATAAGTGCTTAATTCGTTTCTTTCCCTTCTAACGTCTCTCGAAAAAAAGCGAAGTAAAAAAGAAAAATGAATTCGTTTGAAGCATTGCTTTCGGAACTCTACCAATCTTTTTCTTTTGACCCCCCGCATCAGTTTGATTTCTACCCACCCCAGTAGAAACCATGTATAATTAGATGATATCAAAAATCCATATTATCTAATTATATATATAATCACAATGGACGAGTATGAACGATACATAGACACCATAGATGAGATTGAAAATAGGATTGCTGACGATAGAAAGTATCCAGTCATCACGGATACAAAGGTCAAAAGATGCTGTAGGTATTCATTGGAATTAGGAAAATTTGTTATAATTTTTCTAAAATATAAAATAGATGGCGAAAAAGAAAAAGAACAATAAGAAAGATGTTGAAATACAAACGGTGGAAGAAGAGGAGGAAGAAGCGGTGGAGAAATCTAACAACATCCGCTTTGAGTGTCCTATGTGTAAACAGTGGTTGGAAATGCAAAATGAACTGATTATAAAAAAAAAGGCGATTGTCAGTGTAAGTGCGTTCCCTTCACGTTCAAGATAAGCAAGAACGACAAGAGTTTAAGCATTGACAAGACCAAGGACGGAGACATCAATGTTGAAACAGACATTCATAACATACAGTTCAAATGGGGCAGAGGCATTACACCGACGGAAGACGACACAACCCTTGAAACTGTAAAGTGTATCGCTGACAAGTGATTTAAAACTATATAAAGAGTAGTTTAAACATAAAAGCAAACTGATAAATAAATATCTAAATAAATATTTAAATAAATAATTATATAAATAAATATATAGGTTGTATGGAACTTTCAGTCCCAGAAACTTTAAAACTCTTGTTGGCTGATATGAAAAAGATGACGCGAGAAATCAAAACATTGAAGGAAGATGTAAAGGACATAAAGAGTGATGTGGATGTCATACATCAACTACGAAGTGAGAAGAAGGAGAACGACAAGGATAGAATAAACAAGGCTTTTGAAAAGAAGCAGATAGGCAGACCGGTAGGTTCGTGGGAAGACAAAAGGAAGCAATACTTTGAATGGATTACATCGGGTAAAATCACTCAACCCAAAGAAGACACATTAGCATACTACAAAATCATACAAAATCAACAGAGACCCGACTAACAACTCTTATGTTTTATTGACATAATTTCATATTTTAAATCTATAACTTTATAATATGAAATTACTTGAACTTTTCAGTGGAACAGGTAGTGTAGGCAAAGTCGCCAAAGAGTTAGGTTATGACGTCGTCTCGTTAGATTTGAAGAACGCCGACATCAATGCCGACATCTTACAATGGAACTATAAACAGTTTAAACCGAATGAGTTTAAAATCATCTGGGCATCACCGGCTTGTATTGAATACAGCAGAGCGAAAACCACAGGAATTAGAAAAATAGATTATGCGAACAGCATTGTTAAGAAAACCATTGAAATAATCAATTACTTCAATCGTTCCGTATGGTTCATAGAAACCCCCCAAATGGGACTTTTGAAACAACAGGACTTTATGAAAGATTTTGACTATTACGATGTTGATTATTGTAAATACGGAATGGAATACAGAAAAAGGACGAGGATATGGACTAACCTAAAAGACTGGATGCCGAGACCTTTATGTAAGAAGGACTGCGGAAACATCATAAACAACAGACACAAAGAAACAGCACAACGCCTACCGTCAAAGGGAAGATGGTACGAACAGAAGAAACACACACAAGACGAACTTTACAGAATACCAAGCGATTCAATCAATCATATTTTTCGTCATATATCGTTGATGTAATTTTGATTGTAAATGTCTATTCAAACTCCACTTGATGAAATGTCCTCCACATTCGCAAGACATTTTTTCAAGTAATTTGTCTCTGTTTTTCTCGTAGTATTTATGCTGGGATTGTTGCTTCGCTTCTTTAAAGGTTTCATTGTCTTTGTTCTTATCACGGTATTCTTTCATACGGTTTAGGTATTCTTCCTTTTTGTCTTTATAGCATTCCTTCCAACTTCTTCCCGCAATCAGTTTATTCACACAATCGCATTCTTTTTGATATGTTCCTTCTCTTGCTTTTAGTTCCTCCTTGCTTTCGCAGGGGAAGTCTTCAATCAGTTCTATCTTACAGTTTAACCATCCTTTTGCTCAACGGTTGCGTTGTTGAACCTACATAACATTTTGAATATGAATTATCCCATACTTTGTAGATTTTGCCCTTACTATAATCTACCATTGTTTATTATCATTTATAGTTAATTACCCTTTAAGTGTCTTTATATATCATCATCATTAACAAAGGTCAATGAAAAGGAACAATTTACTTGGTTTAAATCAACGACATTGCCATAACTATTCACCAGTTTAAAATGTAAGGTTCTTAAATACTGACGTTTATGTAATCATATGTAATTATCTCATTGTCATAGATGACCGACCCGAAAGGGGCATTAATCGGTATTTTCTTAACGATGTTGTATGCACCAGTTGAACCGAACTGTTTAGCATCGCTCAATTCGCTACAAGTCAAATACAAATTTCTCGACGCTAATAATGTTAAAAACCCACTCGCCCAAGTCGGATAGTTCAAGTTAGGGGTGTAGTTTCCTAAAACCTGATTTATGGATTTTAAATTATTCTTATCATAAGATGCCCCAGTCCAACCGATGGTGTTATATTCCATCTCGTAGTCGGTAATTATTTTGAAAGAAAAATCTTCATAGTTCAACGCTATTGTTATTTTATTCGTGACGAAATTATATACCACGGTGAAGTAGTCGTTGTTTGTCATAAATCCGTTTGTTGCTAAATTCATCATTGTTTGTAGTTCTGTTGCCAAAGTATCACCAACATAGGATGAACTTTGAAGTTCAACTTTAACATCCGTGGTGTTTGAAAAATCGGTCAGTCTCAAATAAAGCGTATGATTAAGTCCCGTTTGAACGGGATAGATGGAGTTAGGGATGGTGATTTCGTGGATGTAGAGTTTAGTGTCGTTTCCGCATTCCTGACTTTCTGGCAAGTAAATTTCAAAATCACTACTACTGTTTGAATTTTGAGTTCGGTGGTTGCTGTCAATGTAAATCTTTTTAAATCTACTCATAATGATATAAATACAGATAGAAAATATTTTATTTTAATCTATACACTATAGATTAAATAAAAATTAATCTATACATTAATATATATGCTTCAAAAGAAACTGTTAGATGATATGACGAAACAAGGACGATTACAAAACATAAATCCATTCAAAGAGATTGATGGTAAAGAATACAAGACAAAGCACAACGACAAACAGAAAAGTTTGCTAAACAAATTCAGCAAGGAAATACAAGATGGCAACAAGTATTTAGATGAATTCAACAACATCAACGACGAGACGGGGCTGAAAAGGGCGTATGACAACAGAACGGATGTAGGACTATACCACCATCCAGAAAACAAAACTTTATACATAGCGGGAACTAAAGACTTTCCAAGAGACATTTTAGACGACACACTCATACCCTTCAAGATGGTTCATAGGTCAAAGAGATACAGGACGGCAAACCACTTCATCAAAAACAACATGGACAACATTGACACAATCGTCAGTCATTCGTTAGGTTCAGCGACCGCTATGAAACTCAACGAGGACTACAACAAAAAAATCACAACCAGAAACTACGGAACGCCGACGGTCAGTTGGTTCAAAAACAATGATAAGGAAAACACACGGTTCAGGGCGGTAGGCGACCCTATCAGTATGTTTGACCGAGGAGGCGACATAACCATCAACAAGAACAGTTTGAACCCTTTGTATAACCACGGTTTCCACGCCGTCAATTTCGGTGATATGGGTAAGTCAGAAACAAACGTAGCAGAACCCATCAAAGCAATAATGTAATTATTTTATATAAATCATATTATATATGGAAGACATCATCAGGGAATACTTGAAGAACAACAGGCAGGAAATGAAGAAACTTAAGAACGAGAATATGAAGGAGAAGAGACACTTAACCTACAACGAGATAAAGAAGGTCATAGAGAGCGGAAAGGAGATGAAGAACAACGAAAATAAACCTATAGAAAACAAACCCCAGAGCAAAGGGAAGAAAACAAAAAATCCATTTAAAAAATATAATTTTGATATAACATAATTTGATATAACATAATCATTAAATATTTTCTGAAATAAGTTTCTTACAAAAACTTATTAAAGTAAATATTTTGACAATATCAAAATATTTTTTATATAGAATATATATAAGTATGGAAGCATTGGAAATTACAGATGTTCTCAACGAAAACGTTTTAAGATATAGACTGAAAGGTGGGGCAAGTTATATTCGCGACAAGCGGATTAAAACCTTCTACCCTTCTTCGGTCTCAACTTACTCATCCAACTCTAACAGCGTCATCCGCTTCAATCTCACAGGCGGTGCGAACGAATGGATTAATTTAAGAAGTCTATTGATAGGCTTTACTTTAATCAATGGAGACAACGACGGAACGAAAGAACCAAAGTATCCACAGTATCTCCCTCATCTGAACCAAAACATAAAACCTTAACAACCTCAACAAATCCCACCCTCATCCAACCCAAGCATTTATCTTAACAAAAATAATCAACAAGGTAAGGACGAACACTTTTTAACAAATTTGACCCAGAAACCCCATAGCAAGAAACATCAAAGATAAGGAACAAACATTGAACATAAACCTAAAAACCATAACAACCTAACATATAACCATGTGCTCCCCAGCATCCCCCTTTTACCATTTTTTTCCCATATTTTGCTGGTTCCACAGCAACTCTTCCACCATCCACCATCCATCAGCCACCCTTTTTGGAAACCGCAACTCTGGCTCCAACCTTGCAGCCTCTCCACCTGGGTGATCGATGGGATCAAAGAATGATCTCCCGGTACATGCCGTCTTCCATTGGAAACATCCCAAAACGTCAGAAATATATAGAAATATCATGATTGATACCCATGTAAAAGAACGACAACTCATGGAAAGATCGAGGATCAAGGATCTCCCATGGTGTTTTCTGGTTTTATATTAGGTGTTCCCAGGCCACCTGATTCCCATTGCCTCACCTCATGGGATCATCTTCAAATATGGAAACACCAACCAGAGGGCTGATGTGCTGGAAAAGTGGGATGGAAATCTGACAAACCTCCAGGGCTGGTTTCACTCAGTTCACTCTGGTCATTGCACCACTGAATCAATATTCCATAGAATTCCATAGATAAGGTTGGGATGTGTTGGCTTCGTTGCCACGCTTGCGCCTGATCCGCTGCGTGTCCACCGAAAAGCGGCCAGAGCGTCCTGGGTCCGCTGCGTGTCACCGTTGGACCGTTGGAAGAACAGGATGCCGCTGGCTCTAAAGTCCACCTGTTGCCCAGTGTGCTTCCAAAAGGAGTTGCGAAAAAAACACCTGCTTCTGTAATATGCAAAGATCATTACGGGATTACGGGATTTGAAAATAGGCTACCCCAATCCAAGATCATCTACCCCATTCCATCAGTGACTCCAGCAGTGACACTTTTGGGATTGAAATGGATTGAATACATATACTATCATACACTTTTGACTGTTTGGATTGTTTTTTTTTCAACATTCTCCAACAGGACTGGTATCTTGGTCAAACGGCAACTGCGTTGAATGGATCCTCAGTGACCGTGGCGCCACGGTCCAGGAAGATGATACAAGATGACCCTATTGTAGTAGCTTACGCAAGGTTGTGTTACATCCTATACTAATCGCGTTGGTTGTATACCCACATACTATATCATCTACCCATACTATGATCCCATAATTCCATATAATTCCCAAAATGTCTGTGAAAATGTTAGGTTGGAAGCAAACAAAAGTCCAACCAGAAGGTGAAAAGGATTGAAAAGGCAGGTACCACCCCTACACTCATATAGCATATACCAACCATCATCCATATATCTTACAAAAAAACACGCATCACATGACAAATTAGCATCCATTCTCCTCCATGAGCATCACCACTTTGGGGGTACCGCCCATGTTCCGCCTCCTGTGGCTGGTAAACCTGAAGCCCCCCCAGATTTTTGATAGACGAATTGATAAACCCAAGTTTGATCGGAAAGAATTGGGAGGATTTTTAAAATCCTTGATTTAAGCTGAAACAAATGAATATTAATGGATATCACGTCAGTAGATATATGGTGATTCATTGAAAATGCTCTAGAATCCTATTGCACTCACCCCCAAATTCTGCGAATGGTACATTTGCCTAATAATTAAAATCATCAAAGCTCAGGTGGCTCTTTGGTTTCGCAAACTTTAAGCGTTGCTCCCATGGTTCGAAACCCACGAAACGTTCGCATCCCGCACCGTGACTCGGCCGAAGAGTCACCGATTTCCTGCGGAATGGTCCCCATCAACCACCATCAATAATCAGCAAATATCAGCAAATATCAAACATCAACGATTCAAAAAAAAAAACTAATAGTTGTCAACAATCACTGCATCAATGAATAAAGTATGATGAAATGCAACAAAATGGCCTCCACAATGTATCATAAAGTATCTTCATTAAAGCCATCACTCATCATTCGCATGACATCCCCCAAGGTATCCATCGCCAAAGGCATCTCCGAATATCCACCGTATCCACATCGCGGATCTTTGTTGCGAGTTCAAGCGTCAAATTGAAAGATCAAGGTGAAACAAGGTCCAACAGAGAATTGTCATGGCCATGGCCATCTGTGAGGCGGCTGAAGCAGGTATGGTTGTGAAGGTAGGTTGCCAGTTGGCCAGCACGGTGTCCGAAAAGTCCTTCCACGACTGGCAACTGCCACTTGGGATATATGTCTGAGCATATGAAGTCGAAATTTTGGCGCCGGGCTGGAGAAGGTCGTACTCGCAAAGGCATGAGCTCGGCGCCCACAAGAGGTCAACGTCAGGGCCAACATCATACCATGTTGGAGATGTCTCGAACGGATAATACGCCACGAAGGGTTGGCCGGTGGGCTCACCTGGATGCCAGTTGACGTAGCTGCTTTCACACCCAGAAACCCAATGCCACGGTGCGTTCGATTCGTTCGTCCTTTGGACGTAACCAATGTACGCACCGGGAGTGGTCAACTCCTGGTTGGCCTCTGAAGAGCGAACACATGCAACGGAAGCCTGCAGCTGTGCGCATGCACAAACACATTCTGGATGGGTCATGGTCCCTTGAATCTGCCCAAGGCAGAGAAGGGTGATGTTGCTCTGAACCCATTTTTCAGATGGGCACCCATTCGAGAAATCGCTATGAACCAGCGGGAGAATGACTGTGAGCAGGAAGGCGCCAAGAATCATTTCATACACGAATACATGATACAAATATAGCCGCCTTTGGGTTGGGGAGAAGCAGAGCCAACATTGCTGCGGTGACTGTTTCTCAGGCCCCTCCACATACCTCCCCCAAACTCACACAGGCATTGCGGCCAAAGTGGAGTCGAAATCGACGGCCCAAGTTCCACATGACTCAAATTGACCAACATCGGCGTAGAGTTTGGACATGTTTGGACTATCAACCTTTGGGTGGCTATCAAGTGACCAACTCTCCTGCTCCAAGCTTTAGACTAAACGGTTGCTGTTGATGCCCCGGGTTGAGAAGAAGGGTTGAGTCAGGGCTAGGCTTGGAGGTAGCTGTTGTTTGACGGTTACAAAAAGGATTCAAGGAAAGTTGTCACCCCAAAAATCCTACAACCAAACCAGTAACAGAATCAAAGCATGCACAGTGATGATCAAACATTTATGAATCTATTGAGCAATATAAGAACTAATTACTGAACAACCTATACCCTTCAGTATTCAAACATGGCTAGCTGGGAAATCCCCCCCTCTCCCTTTATTTGGCATGTCAATGGGAAAATCATCACTTAAATATCCGATATATCCTCAATATCAAATATCGTCACTATATCTATGAATCATATGAGATGATCAATGATATGATCAATGATATTAATATGAGTTTCAGATAGTTTCAGAGGTTTCATGTGGTTATGGGTCAAAACTCCAGTACTAAAAATAGTGAAGCACTGGTGAAGCCCTGGTGAAGCCATCGATTCCCCGAGGGGAACAGCCAGGGCCTCCATGGTGGAAAACCTGGCGCGAGAAAGCGCCACAGCCGTTTCTTGGAAGGGTGAGATGTGCATAATCTGCATAGATCTGCATAGTGGTATTTCATGGTTAGTTACTAATGGTATTTCAATGTATTTCATGGTATTTCATATTATTTCATGGTATTTCGATGTATTGCGTTGTTTTCAGCAAAAGATCTGGAAAAAAAAAACATTGTGAAGTGATAATGCCATCGGGATGCAGTGCTGTCTGGAGCGGAGGCAAAGCCGTCGAATCGAGCTGCAGCTTTGCCCGGATGCCACTGGGAACGAAGGGAAACAGCAGGTCAACCTTGCCTGCCAATGATCAGTGGGAATGACATGGGGCTCGTCTCTACAGCGCGATCAAAATGCTATCGGTAGTAGCATGACCCCAGGGTCGTGGGGCCAAGCCCAACTTCTGCCACAACCATTCAGTGTCCCAACTGACGCCCGCTGCCTCCGCAGCACGAATCCAAGCGTGCTGTGAAGTCAATGGGTTTGTCGACGACGATACCCGCCTGCAACTGTCATCCCGCTTAAATACCCAGAAGTCATGTGGCATCCGACAAAAGTTCTTAATGATGGAGACAAAATCTTCGAAGCGTCAGCAGAAGATGCCTTGCGCCTTACAGCAATAAGATTCTGAGATTCTCCACGATCGCAATGATCATGATTGCGACAGTGACGGTGATTATGATCATCATGTCATCATGTCGTCGTCGTCGTCGTCGTCATCATCATCATCATCGTCATCGTCATCCTCATCCTCATCATCATCATCATCATCATCATCATCATCCAATCACAGTATCTCTCTCTCTCTCTTTCTTTCTCCTCTCCACTTAAGCCAAGTGTAACAAAAATTCTGGAAAAGTTCTGGCCCAGTGACTGCCCCTGGCATCTGGAACAGTGCATTGGCATGCAATCACCATCATCATTCTGGTACAAAATGCCTTCAAGTATCTTCAAGTCCTATTTTACCAGGCAAAACAAACCAGAACTACCAGTTTAACCGGAGCTGGGCCTGAAAATCTGCGAGTGCTTCCAGTGGCTTCTCCAAGTCTACAAAGCCAAAACCACGACAATGCCCTGTCTGTGTCGAACCTCAGGCCATCTGGGTGATCTGACTCTGAGACTTCTTGCAAATCAGTCCTATAAAACTGAAGTAACGTATCTGAATCAATTGAATTCGATTGAGTTCATGATTGTCACAATTCATACACATTAATAGGATAGATCTATTTTTTGTCTATGTGTTCTTTATCTAGTTTATAAAGTCTCCAAAGGATTTATCTGAAAATCAGATACCCCATTCCATCCGTCTTTGTTTATCATGTTCCCTCTATCTGCCGACCTCAACCGGAGCAAGGGGAGCGGCATGGCCATGGTGGAGACTCCAAGTCTCTGTCTATGAGTTCATCCAAACCAAGTTGATCATAGTTGATCTACATACATTATCTCAATATATGGGGATGGGTCAAAACCAATAGTACCCCTGTAGTTCACATCAAAATAGCTGGGATAAATGGATGTGAATAACCCACTAAAAATGGTATCTATAGGTATTGACCCATCTCAATATATCTCAAATATCTCCAATAGCTCCAAAGACAGCGCCAATTTTCCCAGTGACAGCTCCGAATCTGCCGAAACTTCCGCGGCAGCTCCGTCAGCAGCGCGGTGGCCGAGGGAGCTGCCATCCATGGCTTGAAATATCAATGGCAAATATGATGAATGCATTATAGATATTTAATGATATTGATATGTATACTGTATATGTTTATTTGATTTTATATGTATACTGTATATATGGAAAACTTAAGGTTTATATAATATGGTTAAACATAGTTAAACGCTGTGCTGTTATTTTTGTAGAGGACTTACAAAGTCATGATGTCAAATCCCAAGGGAAAAGTACCTTTGCGGCGCTTTGACTGAACCTCTGTGCTAAAGTGGCAATGGTTGGTAAAGCATCTTGGCTTGGCACGAAGTCAACTGATCACGCAAGTCTTTGTGCAGTGAAATGGCTGGGAAGGCACACAGCAACCTCGTGCTCGAGCATAACATCGAAGTCGTTTGGCTGGCAGGTGACTCAAGTTCCATGACCCAGAAAGGATCGGAAAACTGAGGTTGGCAAAGTAAAAGCACCTTTGCCCATTCTGCCCTAGCCTTTTTTGTTATTGCTCAATATCCAGCCCCTCAAAAGGTAACCTCCCAGACGACATCCCCCAAGCTGCGCTGCTGCGCACCTGCATGGTGCCGTTGCGCAACTTGTCCAAGCGAGGAGCTATGGAGGGAAGGGCACTGATCAGCATGTGGTACACACCGTACCTGGCAAGAAAACAAGCAAAAAAATTGTTCGTCTCACGGAAAAGGACATAAAAGGACATGTTCAGCTCAGAGGACATCAAGTATACAGAGTATATATAAATACCATGATGAACTGATATGAACTGATGCACATTTGACACCCACTCCATACTAAGTGCATCCTTTGCAAATTCATCGCCCTTGCAGAAACTCAACCTGAGCTGCTGGCCATACATCGAAGGTCAAGTGCAGCACTGGCAACTCCTGGTAAAGCGTGCTGTAGTAACGCGGCAGCCGATGAAGTCTTCAACAACCGTTGACGTCGTTGACCCATGAGATCCCCTTGGTGTGAGGCTGGCCATTCAAAGCTCAACTTGGACGCAGAAAACTCAACTCGGTCCTTTTTGAAGCCGCCAGCCATCAAGGAATGTTTTTGGAGGGCTGTCAGGTTTACCTGCCACAGAACTGCAGCGTAGTCTCACACCTCCAAAAATCCTCTCGGTATGTCCACCAAAACTGTCTGCAGAAAAAAAGAAAAATCTTGGCTTTTGGGCTTCCCATGGGCTTCCCATGGACATCCATTTCATCATTTCATCCCGGCTAGAAACCAGCTGGGTTTGACATCAATAGCCCCAGGTTCTTTGGCCCCAGGACAGCCTGATCATCAATCACCCGTGGGCAGTACTGCGGAGAGTCGGGACATAGCCTTGGCACGGTCACCACATGTCACCACAGTTGATTGGAGCATATTGGAGCATGGTGAGCCATGGGAGGTTCCCTTCGACTTAGATCCCAACACGTAGGTGCGATTGTTCCGCCGGGCAAATACTGCACCATCCTTCCAGCATCAAGATATCTCAAGATCAAGCTGTAGCATCCTGTAGCTTTCAACGTTCATGCCATGATATCGTAAGAAACCCAATCAACATGCAATTTACTTGTGACTTGTGACGATCCGTCCCATCCCCTCCAATCACCAAACATCAACAGCAACACCAAACATATTTCCCGTAAAGGTTGGACGGTTGGACCCTGCCTTTTCACCAGGGCCTAAATGGAAGCATGCATCCTGCACAGCTCGCCACTGGATGATTCCATGTTCGCACCAAGATGGTTGCGCCCTGCTTGTTATCAGGATTGTTCACCGCTTTTGAAATCGAATGAACATCCAATGTGACACCACTCTGGTGATGTTGATGTGCAATGTGGTCTGCAAACGTACTCCCAGTCATCATACTTGCAAGATCTTGCAGGTTGGGTTTTGAAAAACTCCGTTTTTAAGACAAAACAGAATTGACTCAAGATCGCCCCAAAAATTGGATGGTCTTGTACTTGTAGAATGTAGAGAACCTGTAAGATTTGCATAAATTTGCAGGGTCAGTGGTGTCTCAATGTTCCGATAGTCTTACACAAGCCACAAGTCCCTGGATTGACTGTGCTCCCGCACTTTCAGAACTCCACTAATCACATGGGGCACTGGCATGCCCAAGGGTGGACCCCACTTGTCCAAATGCGGCCTCAAGTCCGGAATCCAAGGGGATCCCACTGAATCCAAGGGCCATGCGCGGAGTCAACGAGCTCTCAAAAGGAAAATGTAAAAATGTGCCCTGCCGAGGATAAGATCCAACCACCAAAAGCCCCATGGTGCCTGCCCTTGCTGCCTAGAATTTACCAAAATGCTCCTTCCACCATACCCTTGGCATCTGGCGGGAGTTGTGGGAACTCATGCCATACCCATGAAGGATTGCCATTCCTCAGGACGCCAGGTCTACATCAAGAGGCGCTTTTGACTGCAACGCTTTGACCGAGCAAATGATGAAGCATATCCAGGCAGTCAAGGATGTGCAATCCAACGCATCTTCAGAGATATCTTCAATCAGGCAGTTAAGCCACCCCTTAGTCAGTTCTTATGATAGTTTGAAAAGGGACCAGGGATGGAAAATGCGAACCAGCTCAAACCTCCAGCATGTCCATTATTGTCATGTTCAGCTTTACGGGTTGATGCCCATGTTTGTTTGGTAAATTCACCAATCAACGGATTGGTCTAAGGGAAAAATCTGCAAAAAAACATGGCCTTCACCACCTAATAGCAAGGCTTCCTGCAGATTTTCCCAACCTCCAGGAAATTGATGGTCCGACGTGATTTTCCTTAAATCTAATAACTCCACTTCAGCTCAGGATGTAATCAGTACAGCTCTAGCAGTTCCATTTTAAGTGCTACTGTTCCACTCACCTCTTGTGATTTTCCTGGGGTTCCCAGCCATGACTTTCCCCGTTACACCGAGGCCCCAGCAGAGTCACATCCCCCGGGCGCCAGGAGCGCGCCACACGTTTCTGCGCCTGCCGTCATGGGATGAACGGTTTATTGACTGGTTCAATGGCCATTTTGGTGGTGTATGACTGGTATATCCCCTGAAAATTTGCCCTTAGACCTGACAACTCATATGATATGGTACCTCCAATTTTTGTCTGAAATAGAGCCTGATTTATGAGGGCCAGTATGGGATTCCTCAATGAATGGAATCTAATGGCAAGTGAAATCCCTTGTGTATTGATGACCATCCCCCAATTGATGGGAAGTTGGGGAAACTGGCATTCTTAACAGCCAAAATATCGGAATGTCCTGGAAATGTGCTTCTTAAGGAACCTCATTGATTGGGAAAACCGGGTGGTGAAGGCTAGATTCGGCTAGATGAAGTGACCACAACATGAATTGAAATCTAGGTTTATCCGCTGAAATCCATGAAAATCTACGGATGGTTGCTAGATCCTACTAGTAGCTGGGCCGTATTCATGCATGAAATCACCCAAAGATCTTTGGAATCCTATCCCAAACGGTTCCCAAGACTGCCGCCTGAATCTTGACTATGGGCGGTTCCGGCATGGCCTGCCAAAGGCCAAAACTTAGGAAATTCAATTGAGATCATCATTCGAGGTAGGGACTGGACATTAAATACATGAATAAACAACCAACTAAATAATATCAATGGTCCAATGTGGCAAAAGGAAGAGTTCCACAGCTACACAACCATCCAGTCCATTTGTGCCTTTATCAAGTGTACCAACAAAAATGCTGCGGCCAAGTGCTGCAACCTGTGTTTTCAGCCATTTTCAGCTACTAAACTACCAAAGGCTCCGCCAACAAATCCCTAATCCTTACCATCATTTACGTCGTGACATCGGCCATTAAGGTCGTCAATTTAATTACCCAGGAGTATGGTCTTCTCGGTGGATAAGGATTTTTGGCCCAATGGAGTCTGCCCTCCAAAACGGCTGCATGATTAAGAATGTAAAGGTGTTTTGAAATGGGTAACCTATAAACGGTTTATCCATATGTCACAGAAAGGATGGAATCTGTGCTAGTGGGATATGTCCCTGCAGCTTGTGACCATTGTTCCTGGGGAATGTTATGATGAAGCAATGGATATTAGCAGGGTACACCTCTTTGTTTCACAAACTCACCGACAAAATGAGGGTTTCATCAATATCATCAATCAAAAGGGATGTAATTGGGGAAAAAAATGATATTGAGTACAGTAATCAGCGGGATGAGATCGACATTAACCAAGAAAAGCATGGGTTGGGTCCGGAAGTCTGGGTCAAAAACAAAAACTACCCCTGACTCATCAAATCTTTATTTTGAGGATTTTTGAGGCCATCCATTGGTTGATTTCATCAGCAGTAGGGAATCCAGCGGCATCCCTAACAGGATAACGACAAAAGTAATGGCCGGGAGGCTGAATCAAGATCAACCAGCATGAGTACTGTAGATGGCTTATACCAGCAGGCTTATTTGGGATTGCTATGAGCCCCCTTGGAACCTTGGGGTAACGCCTTTGACACAGGTTTGTAACCGGGCGTGGCTCATGTGTTTCATCCTTTATGCATGCTGGGTCTCCATAGGAAAGATCAGGAAAGCCATGTCAGATCATTGCCCAAGATGCAATGGTCAATGCATCATTGCATCTTGGGCAATCTATCTGACAAGGCTTTCCTGTGGAGACCTAGGCTGCTGAACAAAAGGGGCAATGCCTCGAACACCTGGACTTGGTGATGCAGATCATTTGGTACTCCAAGGTGGTTGGAATGGTCAGAGGCTGAAGATTTTGAATGGCAAATCTGTTGCTTGAGTATTTTCCTGGTAGACTTGTAGACACGTAATAGGAGCCACCTGAGTCTTCGATTTCGAGGCAACCCCGCGCGTAGTTTAGGTGCGCCGTCTGTCGCTGCCAGACGGCGCACCTAAACAAAAGCGACATGGCTCTGGCTGCTAAACCTCTGTTCATTGATGATTATGGCTATACTATCTGATATTGATTATAGATGATTATAGGAGGCTATACTATCCGATATTGGGGATCACAATCCGCTGAATGGAAATCCCTACTAATCAGGGTTTTGAACACTGCTAATGTGGTCTCCAAAGATGGGACGCCGGATTGAAATCGAGTTCATCATTCAGTATAGATCTTTTGCTCCGAAACACTAAACGTAGTTGAACTGATTTCGGACTCCGGAACTGTCACCACCAAATTCGGGATGGCCCCAGGTCACCACAGTTCGATCTGCCAGAATTGCAGCAAAAGCTCGTGCTGTGCCACAGATCTGCTGCACATTCCTGAGCCGATCTCGGACTCCAGAGCTGTCAGGCTGTCACCATAGTTTGGATGGCCCCACGTGATAATTCTATTGCCTCCAGCACACCACAGCGCAAACGCAACCCGTGTTGCAGCTATCTTTGGCTGCTGTGCAACAGCAGTAAAGCTGTCTCCATCCTGAAACCCACAAAGACTGTCTGTTGGATCTAGAAGACATCCATCAGGCGCTGCAAGTCTCAGGAAAGGTTGCCTAAAAGACTGTTGTCCAGCAATTTTCAAGTCAGCAATGGTGCCAGACTTCGGGACCGCTACGGTTTCACGTCGTCCACTTGGTAAGGACACTTTAAGTTCGATAGACTCTTTTGCCACCTGACCGCTCGCGGGCTTGCGCTTCATTGCACGGCTGCAAAGGTGTCCGAGAAGCTGAACAAATCCAAAGGGGAAAACGAGGATGCAAAATTCTTGCATATGTGTGTTTTTATGTGTGTATACATTTATATATATATTGTACATCTACTCTGCATAGCCATGCATTGAATGCTTCAATTGTTTCTTAGATGCTATAACCATCAAAGCACATGCCGGTCTTGGATTGCACCTTTGGCTGGTTTCTACCACTAGCCCTGGAGAATGCTGCAGAATCCAGCAGAGGGTACGACCCCAGCGGCTTGAAACATCCCTGATTGATTTCTCTTGCTCTGGCGATGCATGATTTGCTGCTGGACAATCTGAAAATCAATCTTTGCTAGCTTCACACTGTTTGCGTGATAAAACTGAAGCAACGGCAGCAACGGTAAAATCAGCAAAGCATCCCTGACATGGGATCTCACCATCTTGAGTCAGATCTACCCCTGGTATCCCCTGGCACTGTCTCTGTAGGCCTTCCACATGGTGAAGGGGAGCACCACCGGTTCCCGTTGTGCTTCCTTTGCAACACGCTCACCTGCACGCCAGGGTTGAAGCGCAAAGTTGCCAGCTTTCAAAGGTGGATTTACCAGCATTTACCACCCAAAAATTCGTGGAGTATAGTGGGGATGGGATCCAATCTGATCTCTTGATCTCATCCAGCCATATCCAGCCATAGCCTTCTTTTTCCTTCAGCTTGATGTTCTGCACGTATTCTGTGATGTACTCCTTGGGCACCTCAGCTCCGGAGACCATGGAACAACGTGCCACAAGATCGAGTCGTAACGGCTGGTAAAGGCTATTGGCTCCTGCCAGCGGAGTTCATCCGCAAAGTGACCTAAAGCAGAAACATATATATATAATCTTGCTGGCTATCTAATTGATGGTAACATCCCCATTTTTGATGGTAAAGTCATGTAATACATGTAATGTCATCATTGTTTACAGATGTTTACAGTAAAATCACAATTTTTGATGGTAACTTCCCAAAGTGTTCATCCCCGGGCCCAGACATAGAGCTTCGGATCCCCCGTCAAGTGCAAGCGCGAGATGTTGCCCGGCACCAGCACGCCACAGTCCTGGCACTCACCACGCTTGAATGGTCAGACTGAAAATCATTGAAAAACATAATATATAAATACATAGTTGGAACATCATTGCAACTGGCCCGGCTAAGGGTGTGTAATGTTGTGTGTACATTTTATATATATATATATATATGTGATACTTGTGCAGTGCTTTCATTAGAATTCCCGTGCCAACTGAGGCTTGGACTGCGAAAGGATTTTCCTCAAGGATGTTGCATACCAGAGATGGAGTCCTGCAGAGGAAGCAGGTTTTCATCTGGGTATGGGCAGATGTTGGCCATTGTTTGGCATTACTATAATAATTCATAACAGACACATCATCGACTTCACAGTTGTTCAGCTTTGTAGCCGAGTTTGATCCATAATCATCTATCAATATGGCAGTGTGTCAAAACCTTGTACCCCTGTAGTTCACATCAAAATAGCTGGTAAATGGATGTTCATCCCACTAAAAATGGTATTACCCTCTGGTAATTTAACATAGCTATTGAAAATGGCCATTTATAGTGGATTTTCCCATTAAAAATGGTGATTTTCCATAGCTATGTTAAATTACCAGAGGGTAATAGGTATTGATCCATAGCCATATCTATCGTGCATCCTCCATGAATTTCCACTCCCTCCCCATGAGCCCATTGTGAGCACCGCTGGGAGGCGCACCCATAGGGCCCAAGGCCAGCAGTGGCATTGTCCCATAAGACTCGCTGTGATGGGATCTTGCTCGGCTGACCAGCATTGCTAACAACCTCAGATGGGAGCTGATTGGCAAATCGAATACTTGACATTAATTGGCAAAGACCTCAAGTAGAAACAGTAGAAACAGCAGTGTTTCTATTGCAGATTGATTGCAGGGAGCAACAACTAGATGCATCAACTGCAGTTTTTGGGGGGTACAAGAAATCAAGATTCAAGTTGAAGGTGCTGAGGTGCTGAGTTCTTGTGTTGTTCGATCATGATTTGTTTTGGTTTCGGTTTTGCATCACCCTCTCTGAGCTGCAGACAAAAATTGCTGGACCTCTGGCCCACACCAAGACCTCAGTTGAGTCAGGGACGAGCCGTTTGGGTCACATCACGTCACATCCATGTACCACGGTAGGGCCGTAGAGTGTCAGGTCCAAATGGTGGATCTTAGGAGCCAAGGAAACCACATGCCGCCTTTGACACATGTCATTGTCCACACCCAGCCTGGTAGTCCATGTAAACTGGGATGCATTTGAATGCGTGCAGGCCGTTGGTCCGTTGACGGACCCAGAGCACCTGCGATGTCGTGCTGTTGTGATTAGACCAGAAAGCGACAGCGACATTGGAAAAAAAAACAGTTCGCTGCCCACGTCTGTTGCATGACAAGCAGAAATAGCAGAATGCATGATGTCCAAAGGTCCAAAATTGTCCGAAGTGCCTTCTTCATCAGCTTGAAGGTCTCCGAAGTTGTGTTGTAGCCTTGCTGCTCTCTGCTCTCCACATCTCCAGCTGCTCTCATGTTCTAAGGCTGGTGCCATGATGCCAAAGGGGCTGGCGCCAATTGTCTACCTCGCGAACACCAAGATTCTCGCGAGAAAAAAAGGTATGCCAACAGCTAGGGGTTCCCTCAAAATCAATCCAAGATTGGCAACGAATCTCCCCGCCTCAAAAGATACAACATTGAACTATCACGGTCTCTTTGCTTGCACAATTGTTGTACGTTACGGTATGGGAACCTTTGCTTCCTCACTTCCTCGTCTTCCTCTCAATTCTCAGCATATCTGAGGTGCCTTGAGAGGGTCGGAGTAGTTCAAGCCTGGGTCCACAATGTGACCAGTCTGATGGCAGTCATCCGAAGTCTTAGATGTTGTGACTCAGCTTGAAATGTCAGAAATGTCATGAAAAAATTCAAAAGGTCACTGCAAAGTGTCAGGAGGATTCAGACCTGGATATCACTAATCGCTAAAAGCATGCAATATCCATGGCATCCATGGTGAGTATCAAACTGACAATTGGATCTCTTGTCAGACGACCGAGGCAACGGCGGCCCCGAGCATTTTGTTCGGACCCGAAAAGGATGGCTGGCAGACCCTCCATGCCCATCATCTCAGCTGTCTTTCTGCTGGGTCTGGGAACCATCCACGGTATGGGCTGTGGAAAAAAATTGACCCCCCAACTGGTGCATAACTGCCATGTCGTCTTGACGCCAAGCTCCAGACCGCTAGAAGGGCATTGTGGTACAGCCTTAGCGTCAGCTGTTGATGTTTGCTCCTGGAGACTTTTCCAGCTGAGCGTGAACATGTTCCCCATCACCCTGCACCCCAAAATTTTCACCTGATCCCCAGGTGTTTCCACAGAAGTGATGGGCTGCCGAACGCCATCATGGTGGCTTCAGCAATGCCGCCACCTTCTCCAATGCGGTACAGGAAGCGTGGCCTTCAGCGCGGGGACCCTAGATAACGAGCGTAACTGGAGTAGAGACATCCATCGGTGGCACATATTTCAAGTTGTTGGTGATTATAAATTTCAAGTAAATTAAACATAATTAAACACTATCAAGCCGCTCAAGCCTATGTTTTCTGCAGGTTAAATCCCCAGCATCCAGCCATCTTTAGGGCCGTATTGTTGCGTCTGTTTAAACCGGTGCCACGTTAAAAAAATCCGCCCATCCAGTCTCAGATTGAGGCAGATCATTGTTGTCCAGGAAGTTCAACATCAATCTGCCCTGCATTGAACGACATTCAAATTATGCTCTTTAAGGATCTCCCTTCGACTCCTAAACGAACCACCAAAACAGAACACTACACTGTAACTTTCATGGTGGAAGATCTATGACACTGGGGCATCCCCCATCGGCCCATATTGGGACCTGTTCATATCATCAACAACAAGGGCTGTCCTACCTTGCCTGCGCCTTTGGCAGTTGCTTCTCCATCCAATCGCCCAGAGCAGACATGGGCTTCTGCTTGGGACCAGGGACAAAAATGTCCTGCGAGGGCCGCCAACAAAAAGTATGTGTTTGTCACAATGCTTTCTTTAATCCTCAGATCATCTCAGATCATTAGGGAATATCAATGGAGCTGAACAGATTTGAGTGGTTTGTCTCCAAAAAGCAGACTGCTCCTTCAAAACGAAGTACAAGGGGTAGTTGTAAACAGCGCCATAGTCGCCGGTGGCATAGCCAGCCACATATGCCATGTCAGTGTTCACCACCTTGGGACCAGCTTCCAACGATTTGACATTTAAAAGTGCATCATTCAGCAGCATGTTCAATAAAATGTGTGTAAATGCATGTAAAACATATGGTTCATCTGATTTTCCAACCAGTGCTTCAAACATGTTTACTGTGTCATTCATCAACATCATCATTTGTGAGGCCTCGTAGTAGGCAGGAATGGGCGGACCCGTCTCCGGGATATGGTTCAGGAAATTCCTGGTGGTTGCCAGTGGTGGTTGCAAGTGCACCAAGGGAGCACTAGTCGTTGGTCCCCGTTATCCCCTGTCTGAGTCTACATGTCTTAGGGCTTTGCCGGCTTCGCTCTCAGAATCTGTGTATTGTATGAGGTTGGCTTTTCACAAATATAGAAGCGGCAAAGGATCTAAGTGTACAGCAAGGTACCACCAAAGACTGCCCCACGACTTCTCCTGTTGATATGTCTTGCTGCATCAACACGGATTCCATCAAAGCCATACTTGTCAACATGGTCACGCCTTGGATTCTAATCATGGCTGCATTGGCTGTGGCATCTACTGAAACTTTTGCCTGGATGGTGGTTTCAACCCCAATGATACATGCATTGTTGATCATCCTCCACACGATGTTTCAAAAGCGAGACCACAATACGAAAACATCTTCGATGCACACCTTTGATCCTCAAGCTTGCCAAGCAACACCCACTGCATGAGCCCTTGCCACACGATGGGATTCTCATGGTTGAAGTCCGGCAATCCGTAAAGCTTGCAGTCTCAGCCACGGCACGAAGTTGAGAAGGCTACCCAACTGCCAGACTTATCCAAAGCACAAGAGAATCAATCATGTCGTTGACAGTTCTGGTAAGGCATCCACGTTCCAGGAAATATGAGCCCCGCTCATAGTCAGCATCATGGATAAGGCCTCCAGTGAGAGAAGAATACGATGGAAACTGAACCAAAACCGGTCTGCTCCGTTCAAACGCCACATGTACACATATGCATGTATATATATGCATATAGACATATATATATATATGTTATATATACATTATATATATATATATACATATATATATATACTATATACATCGCTTTTTTTTTTGCTGATGTGGAATAGTCGGAAGGATCCATCACTACCAATCTGAGTTTGGGTCTGCAATTGTCAGAGTGGTAGTGCTCTGGCTTGTTGAAAGGTTTCAGGATGGACCTGGGTTTCACACACTCCCAAGCCAAAAAGGAGGAACTGAAGGGCGCAGATGGTCATGATTTTACAACGATGTCAACAAGTCTGCTGATGGTTGTCTACGTGAGCGATGAAACGGTGTAGGAAAAAATTGGAAAATGCCAACTTGCTCGGATGAGTCTGTGGTAATATGTGGTAATGAAAGCCAGACTACATTTTCACAATTTCTCCAATCACCAACCAGACTGGCTTTCCCAGTCTTTCCTCCGGTAGAGCCTTTTCAGCTGCATCTTTTCAGATTACCCTCTGGTAATTTAACATAGCTATTGAAAATGGCCATTTATAGTGGATTTTCCCATTAAAAATGGTGGATCTTTCCATAGTTATGTTAAATTACCAGAGGGTAACCGCAAGTCTCACACTAAGTTCTGCACACATCCCGAGGATTGCTGGCATTAACCTTCTGAGAGCCCGCGTGATTCCTCAGGCAAAAGTGTTTTGATCTGCAATCATTTTAGCAGTGACGAAACATAACATAAATGATAGATATGTCTACATGGTATAATGCAAAATGTTATGATATGATATACATATACTGTGTGTGTACAGCAACTATCAAACCGAGAGTCATGTTGACATCCACGATCACCTTCATCCTTCTTTCATGCAGAAGGATCACCAACTGCCGAACATCTTCCTGGCCATTGCTGCGTCAAGCCTATGTTAATTTCTCCCATCCCCAAACAAAAATACTTCCCAACAAAAAAAAAAATGCCCAAAAAATGAATAGATCCAAGAGATTCAGGGTTCCTATGGGGCTATTACGGCTATTTACCATATATATAATTATATATATATATTATATAGGGGTTTCCGGCCAGGGATTCACCAAAATTTGTCCCGTCCTCGGTGCCATAGGCTGGATTCACCTTGGTGAGATCCTTTGTCCAATAGCCATGGTAGCCATGCGGCATCTGATCCACCACTGGAGACAGGACGATGCCGTCCACCCCAAGCTCCTGGAGATAGGACACAGCTGCTGTGCAGCGAAAATTCAATTCAAACCAATCGCTGTTCGAAAGCTGCTGGTTAAAAAATGACAATGAGATACTAGCAGCACTAGCATTGAAGGGGACTGAAGAGAAGGAGAGAATCAACATGTGTGTGTATATGTGCCTTGCCCAGATTCGATGTTTGGGAACTAAGCATCATGCCATTCCAAGACCCATCGGACCCATCCTCCAAATAACTCACTTTCTCCATGAGGCCAGGCAGGTTGCCGCCGCAGTATTCATTCCTCGCTATGACGATCGGCTACGGACCAAAACCATGGGTACCAAACCGCTGGCAATTATGAATCTTCTGGCCCCCCAAAAAAAATGCTTGATGGGAAGTGACCCATCACAATTTCAGATGTAGGGTTTTCCTTGAGGAATGAAAAAATATGTGAATGTGGAATGCTATATCATGTGGCATTCTTTGTCTTGGGGCTCAGTCAAGAGTCAACAAGAAACATCCCTGGTTGTCTGCGGAATTCTGACACAGAATTCGGTGAACTCTGCGGAATTCAATTCATCTACTGCCCTTGCTGATCTTACTGGATCTTGTTACTGGATCTTGCTGGCAAGTGGCAGTTTTTCACAGTGTTGTGGGTGAGGCGTGGCAAACCGATCGATGAGGATCTGGTACATGGCCACCTGTGTGGCCGACGGCTTCAATGTTTGGAGATGAAAGCTGCAGCAACTGCAGTCGGCCATTTCCGATTCCACCATTCACCATATTTTGGGTCAAACCATGTCAAAACCATTTTGGTAGATATATCACTATAGATATATCAAAACCATATAGTACCATTTTGGGTTGGGTCAAACCATGTCAAAACCCAGGTTTTTTGGATGAATCTCCATAGATCCCAGTGATGGTTTTGATGGTGATCGCCTGTGGCCAGGCCCAGGACCCAACGGGCAGGTTATGCCATTCCTTCCATGGTCGATAGCTGCATAAAAACAGATGAAGCCACTGAAGCTGATGAAGTCTGATGAAATCTGTCATCTGTTGTTGTTTTGCTGTCCTGCTGCGAGGTGTTCTCTGGCATATCCCACCTGCAAGGCTCGGTGCTCATATTTTGCTGTCCATGAATCCAGGAAGACCAAGTAGGTAACACCAGAATTCCAGCACATGTGATATTGGCTGCTTCTGGCTGCATCTGGCTATGTAAGTGCTATGACATCTATGACTTGGGCATGGCTCACTTTCTTGCATGCCCCAAATCACAACTTAATTTAGGGCAAAACCTATACCAATCTTTTGCTCTGAAGGAGATTGCCGAACAAGGATTCCACTTTAGACTCCTGGACTGTCTGATGAACCTCTCCATCCCAAGCAGAAATCCCATTCTCTCATCTGACAGCTTCGCTGAGCCGTCAGACACACTGCGCGTGAGAGCACCCAGTCGTGCTGCTTCTTGGATGTCAGGCTCGTCCTTGTCCTGTAGCTAGTGGCTGCAGTAGTCAGTGCGGCTGCCTCTTTGCCTCTGAATTGGGTTGTATATTGATATATATATATATATATACATGCATATATATATATGTGTGTGTGTCTATATAATTATATATACAACTGAACGGGTTGTAATTACAGCGACATGACTTGATTGCAACCATTCCATGGTTACTGGCCACTTGCATTTGCTGACATGTCTGACATGATCCAAGTAGTCTATATTTACTGTACATCGTAGATCAGTGCAAGAAACCGAAAATCAGCATTGGATTTGTCGAATTGACCTCGCATTCACATGCCCTAGCGGCCCTAGCCACAGCCATCCACAGCTGTCTCCTTGATGTAGGTCTGGTTGAAGAGTTTCTTGTTGCACTCGATCTCTTTGGTGCCACAATACTTTCCGCACCTGGGAGGTGCCCCGCCCCGTCCCAAGCCACCAGGCGTTGAAGCGTTTGACCTCCCTGGAATCACCGAGCTGAGCTTGGAACCACTGGCATGAATTCTTGTGGCAATTGCCTACAGCCAAAGGGGCTGTAACCATAATGGTATCATGTGTCATAATGTACCCACCAAAATGATCAAAGTGGGTTCGTTGTGACACATTATGGTACATTATGGTACATAATAATAATAAATCATGGTACATTACAATAGTAAATTATGGTACATTACAATAATAGATCATAGTGACATATTATTGTTATAATTGACATATGTACCCACGGTCCAAATTTGGGTCAACAACTTTGGATCATTCCCGCGCTGAGCCCAGGACCCTCGTCCGCATGTCGAATGCAGCTGTCCACCTTTGCAGAGGAAAAAAATCCACCGAAAGTCACCTTGGATACCGTATCCCCATGGAATTTGGGGGCTACAAAGAATTAAGAGGCCTGACTAACTCCCTTGGAAAGTACTCAAATATTATAATATATATATATATATATGTTATACATACACACATATTTATATAATTTTATATATACGTATATATATATATATGCGCCGTCCCATGATGTGAAACCGGGCCTCCATGTGGAAGAACTGCCAGACCAAGACCGTGTGCCACTCCTTCCATCTTTGCTTTTTCAGCTTCCAGTGGATTTCTGCTGACATTTCTACTCTCAGTCTCCCGAGATCAAATGGTTTGAAGCTGGTGCTGGAAGATACGTTCAAAACCATGGACCATCATGGTCCTGATTGCTGTCGCAGTGCCCAGGGAAGCACATCTTCATATTCCTTAGCTTAGCGGTGCTGCAGGGCTAAGATTCTTAAGCTGGTGGCTGGTGCTGAGCTGAGCTGGGGCACGGAGGCTTCCCTGTCCATGAGCAGGAATGCAGCACATTGTAGCCTTGGTCAACCGGCCCAGCTATGGCTTTGGGAGTGCCAGAACGAGTATCATGAGTTGACTGACCCTTGAGGTCTCGACCTGTTGACTCCCAACCGGTGTTGTGCAGCATGCCGCCACCCACCTGAGTTCCCGCGCTTGCCATCTTTGGGCGAAAATCTATTCCAAAGGATGGTCTATAGCAGCTATGACTTTGGGTACCGTTTGGTTTCCAGACCTTTTAACCATGTCAACTGGCACATGAAAGTCAATGTTCCATGTTTTCGGAGGTGCTCCAGTATGCAGGAGAATGCTCGGACCGGGATGTGTTCAAGATTTGATGATTAAAATTTAAAATCCCATTATAAACCAACTTAGTTGACATACATATCATAAAAAGCACTTACAATCCAACTTTTTGGCCCTCTGGTAACTACCAATCCGTGTTGGGATCTTTTCGGGCCCCCCAGACCTGATCACTGATCTGAAGTTTTGAGGTCCCGCACACAGGAGTTCCACTTCTTGTCCAGAAACCTTAGTCCCAAAACCATCACTGGCTGAGCCTCGAACAAAAGCCAAGTTTTTTTTCAGGCTTTCAATCTCAAAATCACAGCTACTGCCGCTTCAAACCTCCTGTCCATCTCACCTTACAGCACCCAGTTGGGGATCTCAGATTCAATCTGCTGGGCCCATAGAATGGAACCATCCTATTGCCAAATCTGCCAGGCGACTGCAACTTCATCTTGAACTTCTTGTTCTTGCAGTACTGAGTCAAAAAGGACCTGACCAACCGTAATTCAAATGGGCCCAAACGCTGGGTTCCCAGTCAGATGGAGGCAGCAATTGCCATGACCATTCCATCACGCAAGATGGTGCATATCTTAGGATCCTGCTGCTCAGGCATTGCAAAATGATGCTGCTCATCTGCCAAGACCTGAGCCATCAGTATCATCAGTGGAAGATATCTGTCCAACTCGGGTCATATCAACGCTGTTTCCATGTGGATTCTCTGAAAATCGCGGCTGTCCCAATTTTACCTGCATTTTCTTATGGGGAAAATGATGATGGACCATCAAATCTAAGGGGACCTTATTTCAGTTCTTTGAAAAATAAGCACCCAGACCCTCGACTCCACTCATCCATCAGGGCCACGGGAAAAAAATACCATGTGTAGCAGGTAAGAATCATCTCCGAACGCATCAAAAACCATCAAAAGATCTTTAAAACATGACATATTTCCCATATTTTCCCATGATATGGATACTTGATGAAATCTAAATCATATTTCTGGGGGCTGAGATCCACCATTTCAAATCTATGGATTTCCCCACGGGGCACCACAAGGCACCACGGGGCACCTGGAGAAGATGCATCAATCGCTGTGACGAGGGAGTGATGACCATGACGCCTGGGAGATCAGTGACCCAACTGGGGATTCTACCAACAAAACGTAGGAATCCATGGGAAAATCACGGGAAAACCATGAGGATTCATGAACAAAAGTGTGAAGGCAAAATCAGTGAAGTGGGAATTGCAATTAAAATTGATGACATCCAAGAGAAACGGGGATTCTACCACCAGAACTGGAGATGTAGCCAGCAATTTTCAGGTCATCCCAGTCATCCCAGTCATCCCAGTCCGGCCTGCGTTCATGAACCGCGAGTCTCCATCACCTAAGTTCCCAACGGGATGGACCAAATCTGGCCAGATCTACCCAGCGCCTGTCAGCTTCACTGAGGATGGTACGGACCGCACACAAAGGCGCACTGCACTCGGAGAAAATCTTCCCGGGGCCTGCAGAAAAATGTGGCTCAAATCCTAAGATGTTCATTGGTTTTCCTATATGTGGCGGGATGAACATCCGCAATTACCAGCTATTTTGATGTGAAAACCAAGCTACTTCTGGAGGTTCACTCAGAGCCATTTTAGTCGCGGTTCCAATGGACTGCCAGTGAGCTGAGCAGCAGACTTTCTGAGTCAACATCGAAGACCATGTCGGTATCCAACAAAGCTACTTGGGAGTATTCGGTCATCCGCCAAACCTGATAGGACACAATCGGAAAGGATCGTCAATGATTCATCATCCAAAAACAGGAACCGCGAGTTGATGCAACTTGGATAACTTGGCATTTTGGAATTGCTGGTGCCCACATTGTGGCCCAGACTGCGAATTTGTTCATGACGCCACTCCATCTTTTGTGGATCACCTTGGTGTGAGAAAGGTATGGAAAGGTTGCATACCAAGCCACCAAAGCTGTATCTTCACTTCCATGATAACTTTTTCAGAAACAAGTTGTACTAGAGTAGTTTCTTCGTTGCCAAATTCGAAATCTAGAGGCCGGCGTTCAGCTTTTATTTGAAGTTGTCTGCTTCGCTCGTGCTTTCTGTGGCTCTGTTTGACACACGTGTCGTTGAAGTTTCAAAAAAGATCAACAAAGGCTGTAAACACATTGGAAAGAAAAAACTAGATAGGAAAAAAGTAAGTTGATCAGTGACTATGTTGCTGCGTCATGTTCAAACAGCTGCCAATCGCTCTTGGTCTTGGACAAATGAATAGTTTTGGATAGATTGGTGTATTTCATCATCATCATCATCATCATCAAATCATCCAGGCTTGGCACATCGTCTCTACCAAGTTGCTGGGTCTGCATCCATGACTGCAGGCATCGGAATCGGGTCGGTGGGGTAAATCTTCACCTTACCAGGCTAGATGTGACAGCAGTAAAGACGGATTATGTACACAATAGACACATAATAGACTGTATGTATGCCTTGATGTATGTGTTGTATCTATATTAATCTATATATATATATATGTATCTGTATAAGTCTCTAAGGATATCATACATGTACACATCGATCAGCAACACATCCTGAGGACGTGGAGTAAGCTTCGCCCTTTGGTGCAAACAATGCGCAATTGGTGCTGATCAAGAGCGGACTTCCCCTCTCAGTTGCTGACACCATCCCGCTGAAGAATCTCCAAATGCTTGGGTGGAATCGTTCCCTTGGTGCTGATTTGCAGGACATGCATCCAGGACTGCCATTCTCCAAAGAACTAGAAATGTTTCCCACGCCTCATTTAGAATGCTGAGTGACATTGTTCAGGTTGGGAATGGAGCGGAATGGGGCTGCTAATGTCTCTTTCTCCATCTTTCTGCCAGTTAGACTGCATAGAAATGTTTGCATATGTAGTTGGCTTCATTTCTCAACATGCCAAAAGTTCATTTCAGGAAAACAAACAACTGGCTCCAATAGAACATGACTGCCGGCCGCAACAGAAATAATGCGTGTTCTGCTTTCCTGTCTTTATCAGTGATCAACAAATCCAAGTCTTTTCGCTGTCACGTGCAATTTCACAGTAGGTGCAGGGCTATCAAGTTCTTGGGGACAATGGCCAGAATGTCCTGCGATGAAACAACGCTACTATGGGACTATGGGGGTAGTTCTTTGCACTGAATCTGAACTGTTCCAAGAGAAAGCACTCAAAACCAGGTGTCAGACCATGTACAGTTCTTGTGGCGCCATACTTGAACATTTCTGCACATGATGAGAATTGTCAATTCAATAAACTCCTTCAAACTCATTGTCTCTGATCTCTCCTCTGCTCAGATTTGTTGTAAGTCTCGACTTAAAAGCATCTGCAAAAAATTGTAAAAAAAAAAAACATACCAACCTGACGTGCTCGGACATTTTCGGGTCATTACCCACATAGAACCCATCATATGGGTATAGGTCGGAAGTACAGCAGATTTTGATGTTCCATTTCTTGGCACATCTCAGTATCAACCGTCCATTCTTGGGTATAGTAACCAAAAGATCCCCCAAAAGGACGGACATGGCGAAAAGGCGAAAAGAAATTTCAAAGATCTTCAAAGTAAAATCCGACTGAAACCACGTGAGATAAGTTCTCTGTGGGGTTAGTATTGCATTGTTTCTATATGTCATTGGATTGGTTTAAGGATGTTTAAGGGAAAATTTACAGGAAACCATGGTTTTTACCATTAAATATTGGGTTTTCCTGTAAATTTTCCCCTAAACCAATCCATTGAATATGGATTTGGAGTCCTCAGTTCCCCCAGACCGACCTGGATGGCACCAGCCGCTCGCATAGACTTCACCAGCACTCGTACCTTGCTGGTGTTTGGTAAAACCATGGAGCTTTAAAAACGTCCTGAAATGGGGATATTTATATGATATCTGAATATATCTGAATATATCTGAATATATCTGAATATATCTGAATATATCTGAATATATCTGAATATATCTGAATATATCTGATATGGATATGTCCAAATTAAATCCAAACCCACATCTTAATGATTCAATACTAAACATAAGATAACATAAGGGAGTCGTTTTGGATTGGGGTAGGGATTACTTCGTCGTAATTAGAATACTTTATGTTAATAGTTCGATAGTCTCTGGTAAGTGGGATGATCTGATGTGTAACGTTCCAATGATCTTATCTCAGCTTTCTCTTTCAAACGATTATCCTGTCTTGATTACAAGATCATACGTGTCCCAATTATCAGGGGATTGTCATGCGTGTTTCTTTCGATTTGTTTGGTTTCTCTTGGTCTTGAGCTTTTTCCACTGTCACTGTGTCGAATTCAGGCAACTTCTTTTGGCCCCAAGATGTTGATAAGTCCCTACGATTTGCGGGTCTTTAAAGTTTACCCTCTGGTAAATTAACATAGACCCTGGCAGATAGGGGTTGGAAGATTAGTGTCCATTAAAACTAGGCTATTTTCAGGGTCTATGTTAATTTACCAGAGGATAATTACTTCAGAAAACACTGCAGAACATCAGATATGTCACCAGCAACAATTCACCGGCAAGGGCGATCAGATGATCTGGTGATTCTCCAGCTGAGCTCCCTACCGAGATCAAATTCTCAGAGGAATTTCCATAGAGAAGGAAGGCAAAAGCCTTGAAAAACAGCGGTGTATCATGGTGTATCTGGAATTATCTGGATCTGGCTGTGAGAAAAAAAGGATGGAACGATTCTAGTCTCTGATGAAAGTATCCAAGAGCCGCAAGAGCAGATGTCAGATCTTATCTGCGTTGCTGACTATTCATCCAATGTTCGTCTGGCAGCAGTGCCACTCCAAAAAACACCAGGCCTCTGTAGACTTGTCACATCGATCACCACCTCAGGACAATTCCTTCCAATGAACGCTGGGGAAAAATGGGAAAAAGAGACGCTGTCACCTGTTCCCAACAGTGGAAGTTTGCCCAAACCATGTATATCAACAAGTGGCTTGCTCCCCAAAGTAAGTGATTCTCTTTACCCCCAAGAAATGGTGAAGTGGTGGTCTCTTTCTGAAAACGCTGCCTGGGGCCGCTGCCAACACCATAATCGCAGGTGCATTTGCCCCAGCGGCAACTTCCACGGCCGCAGGACATGGCATCGCACATGGTGTCGTTCCTCGGTCGTCCCAGGGCATCCATCGAATGGGAATCCAAACATTATAGGTGAAACATGGACTTGGCAATGGAAAATCCACCATTTATATCCATTTATAGTTGATCTTCCCATTGAAACCTCCAGTTCTTGTGTGGATTTTGCCATATTTTCATCCCGAGAAACATGCTGGATTGATGACCATTCCCCAATATGACTACAGTACATTCTCCAACTTTTGATGGAATGTTTTGCCCAAACCCATGGCCCAAACTGGCTGTGTCAAACCTGCGCACCATGGGTCCGACAGGTACCATCCAGCGAGCCAGCTGATCGAAAGCAAATGGCGTTCCCGATCTCGGCGCTGTCGACAAGTTGTCGCCGCGAAGTTGCGACACCAAAATGTTGTGGATCACGGGATGACGGGATGCTGTGGTTTCATCACTACCCTCTGGTTATGTCAACAGTTTGCTATGGAAAATGGCTCAGTCGAAATAGTGAGTTTTCCCATTAAAATTGTGATTTTCCATAGCTATGTTAAATTACCAGAGGGTAAGCCCATCAGAATAAACATGGATTTTTGCAAGTCACCAACTATAAATTGCGGCGCAAATATTTTGTTCCGTGGGTAAACCCCTGAATTTCTTTTCCCCAAAAAAACTCACCACAAATCAACCCATCCGCAGGTTCCGCACATAGGTGGGGTCTCCACTCTCGCCCTTCGCATGGCTAATCGTCTTGCACTGCTCGTCCTGGCGATGTCATCTCCAAATGGTCCCCCCATGTGACCCACTGAGAAGAGCAACACAGCGCTCCTCACGGCAGTAGCCAGGCCATTTCTTCATGCATTGGCCTTTCACCTCAGGTTCAGCCAAATTCCAATCGGAAAATGTGGATCCTTTTGATTATTCAAAGTGATTCAGAAAAGTTGACTCCATTTCAAAAAATCTTCATCATGATATATCCTGATTGATCAGTAAAAATCATCACCTTCGTGGAAATGATAAGATCACCAAAAAAATATATAAAAATGAGGAAAGGAACATTCGTCACAGCGTTAAACCCCAGTGGGAACCCCGTCCCATCGATTCATCGATGTCTCAGGCGACGGCCTCCCATCCCTTGGCGTTGTGGGTGTCGATTTCGGTGCCTTCTTTACCTCGGTAGACTGAAACACTCCAGGCTTTGGGTTGAAAAGTTGATAAAAAAACATGCCTGGCATGCCTCTATTCCACCGAAACAAAGTGATATGGACATACTTATAACATCTTATAACTTATAAGTGTGTTTGACATTGTATGTCCATAATAATTGTATATAATAGGCAATTTGTCCACAGTGCTATGAGTGCTGTGATATGTGATCGGCTTTCTTACTAACAAGAACGTTTGTATACCTGGTGATATTAGCTGTACCAAAGCCAGCGTTCCCCCACAGCTACTGCAATTTCTGTCCGAGACCTATCTGAAAGGTTGAACAATTCAGAGGGAAGTGTCGGAATGCTGTTGTACTGTGAAGTACTCAAAAGGCTAGAAACAGAAGTAGAATCCAGACAAGATTTTGAGATATTTTGAGTAGAAAGGAAGGAACAAACAGTTTTAAACAAAAGGCTAGAAGCACAGCATGTGCTGAGAAGCAGGCAGAATAACGGACAGTAACCATCGGCGTCCTGAAGCGAGGCGCAATGGCAGTGGGAGTGGATGGGAGTGGCAGTGGGGTCTGATAGGACCATGACATCCATGACAGACAGCGACGACCGGAGACCCGTTGTTTGATGTTGATAATAGCTGATTTATAGTTGATAATAGCTGATTTATAGCTGATAATAGCTGATTTATAGTTTTTTTGGGGGAGTAGATCATCCTTCCTTACATTCTGGTGAGCCCTTCCACTGTCACAAGTCTGTGGCTCCGACTTGTTGACCCCGATCGGATGGAATGGTTTCAGGGAACCCATGGGAACCCAATGTTTGATACATCCAATTGACAATACATAATCATACAATATCATGCATAGCCATATGGAAATTCGTGGAAATTGATGTCCGTAGCATACATTACTCCCTGCAGCAATGATTTGCAGTACTGCCATCTGCACGACCAGAGCCTCAAGGCAGCAATCCTCATTTGACCTGTCGACATCCGGTGGAATGCATGGGATGTGGGCTGCACCTTTGGCAACATGATGTTGATCATTGTTGATCTGGGCATCCGGCCAACATACGCCTCCTTCCTTTGAAACAACACGTTTCGGGACACTGCTTTGTCCCTTAGTTCAGGTGGATGTGCAGCTGTGCATCACAGCATATCACGGCATATCACAGCATTCACGGCCACCAAAACAGACATTGACAGCCCATGCCACTAGTGGATGTAACATGGCCCACTGGGCTCTGATTATGTTGACTAATTACTTGGAACAGCAACATGTTCAGAGTTTCAGACCTCTCGCATCATAGTCCCCTGCACCTCGGGCACAACCCCACATTCAGAGATATCCAAAAGACTGCCTCAAGAACCTAAAGGCTGAAGTATGGCTGAAGTCGATCAAAGTTAGCCACTGTCGCGCCTTGGTTTGGAGCAACTGGACGTCCATCTCTGCGATTTCTCTTTCTTCTGCTAGTTCCACATCTGCCTGACATGTCCAACGTCTGAGAGAGGGTTGACCAAAGTTCCTAAGCTCCTGATCTGAACATCTCATCCCCACGCCTCTGATCTTGCTTGACATTCTGTGCCTTAGAAGCTATGTCGCATGAAGAGATGACACAAACAGCCTTCAATCAGCACATGTCCACCTTTTATCCCAACCACAGCATGTTGAGGACACTCCAAGCATGTCCAAATACAACCTCCAAAACTGTTCAGCTTAGCTCCACTGCTAGGCTCCTTGCTACCAGCAGCCAAAAGATTTGCCAGAATGGCCTCAGAATTCTTGTGCGTCATTGTCCATCAGGATTGGTCAACATTCTCAAGAGTGGTAAGAAAGTTGAGGACATGCACCAAATACCAAGGAGGTCAAGGAGGCATCAGTATCAAAGAGTTGTCCAAATTCGTTTTGCTTCTCTTGCTGTGATGTTTCTTTGCCAAGTTTCAGCTCTCAAATGTCGTTTCGTTTTGAGGCTGCAGCATACAAAAGTTGGTAAAGAATAGCCATATGGATACGACCTGCAGAAGATCCTATGCCCCAAGGCCCAGGAGGCCCACTCTGCAAAAAGCTTCTGCTTCGCGCCTTTCATTTGAGGTTGTGGACGTGCACCTCGGCTGGAAGCATCTGGAAGGATCTGGAAGGTGCGCGCGGTTCAGGGCATCCAACCCCGGTCTTTCGCTCAGTTCACTGGACACCAAAAAGCAAATAAAGAAACTGCAATATCTGCAATTACTAGGAAAACTATAGAAAACTCGCTATGTCTTTCAGAAAACATCGCAAACACCTTTGTCTCCCTATTCGACCATCAATCATGCAAGTGACCGAGGGAGGAGTTTTCCCCTCAGGCGCCTCCCATCTCGAACCAAACGGCAACGGCCAGCGGGCGTTGCATCTATGATGTCATCTCCCAGACTTGGATGAAGGGCGCTCAGTCCGCGTTTAAAGCCATGTTAAGGATCAAAATCATGGGTTTCCCCTCATTCCTTTAAATCACCTTAAATCAACCCCATGAATATGCCTAACCATGCTCGAAGGATCTACTGATCTCTTCTCCCCTATCACTGCCTCTAATTGGTTTGTCATGAAAGACATCGCAACACAATGGTACCGGTGTACATGGACAGCAAAGACCAGCGGGGAAAGGACCTCCCTCTCGGAAGCCGGCCTGCGTAGCTCAATGCCAAACATCAACCCATGATCAGCATCGCATCGGAATGTTCTCAACATCAAGTTTCAACCTCAAAACATCCCCCAAAATATGAAAAACTCCCATTCTATGGTCCCAAATATGTATCCACCATGGTTTCTGGGAGTGTCTAACATCTTTGGATGAGATTACCTCCCATATCATCCCAATCCCCAGTGAATCACCATGTCACCCGTGAATCGCCACCGGTCCCCGGCGAGGCGCCTACGTTGGCTTTGCTCGTCAGGGGCAGCTTTTGAGGATCCGCCAACTTGGCCTCACCGTCAAAAGAATCTGTCCACGACGGGTTGGGTCAAGATCAATTTTGTAAATCTATGTAATGTGACAATATGTACACAATATTTCATGCAATATGTGCACAATATGAATGACACTTACACTTACAATATGTATGTAATATGACACGATTTCAATGTAAGTGTCATTCATTCGAAATCTAATGAAATCTATCAGAATCTATCAATCTTCAAAGATGGTGACATCCCATCAACATCGGTCGGCCTCGATGGAGCGGACCACCACACTGGGTGCAGGTCGAAGGGCGGCCTCAAGGTGTGAGCATGGTGTTTTATGATGTAATGATGATGTTTGTTATGCGATTTAGATATATTTATCATGTGATATACCGTAATATACTATATACACATACACTCAATATATATATATATATATACATATATAATTATATATATGTATATATATATATATATATTACACTATATATACTATATTATATGCAACATATATATATATATGTCGTGGCTAGGTGTATGTCTACCAATGACCCCCCAAAGAGGCCATCCCTGAGAGCAGGACAGGTCCCAGCATGTAGCGGTGCAGCATGGGATCCAAACCTGGCGATGCACCGCTGCCGCTGACATCGCCGGGAATGGGCTGATGGTTGGAGAAGCGGCTGTCATTGGATTGGTTTAAGGGAAAAATTAGAGGAAAACCCCATATTTAATGGGAAAATCTATGGTTTCCTATGGTTTCCGGTTAAGATTTTCCCTTAAACCAATCCATTGAGGCTGGGTTCCTGGCCCAACATGCTGGTATCAATGACCTGGCACAGAGCGGTCTTTCATGACAGAAAACAGTCGACCAAACCGTGCAATTTTTTTCGGTGTATCGCCGATCGACCTATGTTCTCACCAAATTCTATGTCCAACTCAAACTCCTACATTTCCAAACCATCCTACCAGGAAACCTCCACTTTAGGAATCATCCCAATCATTCCATGTGCGCTGAAAAATCTGAAAAAACCGTGCTGCGCCTCCACTGCTGTCAGGTCCTTTCCTGCACCAGCGCTTTCCATGGCGCTCAACCTCGAACGCGCCTGGCACGAGGGCTGGCCCCATGCATTGCTGGAAACTCTTGGCGTCTCATAAGCTACAAATCAAGCATCAAGAACGATTCATGATTGGTGATGCCATCAATACATAGTTCATAGATCTTAATAGATCTTAATTAGTGGCCATAAATCATGACTGCTGAATGATCTCACCATCTCACCATCACTGATGATTGATGGCTGTCATGTAGCGGCTACCACCGCCTCCGTACGGCCGATGGTCAGATGCAAGGCTAAAACACCCAGGGAGAACATGTCGAAGGAATGCACCTGAAGTCATCGACATTCACTGCCTTCGAAGTTTGGAAGATCGCTCAACAAAATGCACCCGGCCCACAATCCAACAGATGTGCTTTGGATGTCGGTGATTTCTCAAAGTTCTACTTAGACTTAGCAGACTTAGCATGACTTGGCCACCAAGCAGTAGAGAGAATCCGTTTCCTGGGCAAACGCACCGGCTTCTCGAAGTTCAGTGGTGGCCCAATGCCGTCCGCAGAGATGCGCACTTCCCACGGCAGCCTTGCCATCCAACTTTGGATTGGGAGAAAGATCTGGGAAATCCGTGGTTTTTAAATGAACATATGACCATCAAATAAATTTCTGGGTTCATTTCGTAACCCGCACCCTTCCTGAGTCTAAGGCCAATCGTACCGTCGACGCTTTTCTTCGGTCTCACCACGCCGGCGGAAGGCCTGATGGCAGGAAACGCAAATGGATCTTGGAACCCTGTCGCTACAAATTCAGGATGGAAATCAGTCGTGAAGGTATATAAAATGGATCATCATCATCATCATCATCATCATCATCCAATTGAAAACAGATTTTGAAACCCTGAAAACGGACATCAATGTCACTCCCAAGCCTGCACTGCATCGTTGGTGTTGGACCTCAGAACCACAATTGGTCGAACTCCTTAAAAGACTTGTCAGTTCGAGCGCAACTCAGAGGCTCCCACTGCTGCCAATCCTCATCGGTGATCATCACACCCAGGTCCAATACCTGCGTCGCTGAATTGGGCAGGACCTGCAATCAGGCTTCAATGGATACACCAAAAAGTGATCACATGTGGTAGCTTTAGCAATTTTTCGTAACTTTACTGAATTCAAACTATCAGACCCTTGGATCCCTTAGGGCCTGAGGTATTTGAGTCGTGAACCAACCTGAACCATCCCCAATTCATAGTCGGAGTTGTTTCTCCATCGGAGTAAAACCGCCTTCAGAACACATTCTGCACCGTCCACCGCTCGCTCGGCTAAATGCATGTTGCCTTAGCCCAGCTGAGAAGAACGGTGAAGAAAAATCCAAGGGAAGCGATGGGAAAATAGGGGAAATGTCTGGGAAACTATGGGAAGTTCATGGAAGTTACATGCTGGGTTTCCACACAGCCGCGAAAGTCACGGTGGATGAGTCCAAATGTGGCCAAGTACTCAAGTGCTCGAGCAGCCTGAATCAGGACCTGGCGACAGGCTCGACCGGCAAAGCATCATATCCTGCAAAGTACGTTCACCAATAATGAAGAGCAAAGTGTATGTATACAGGGTCTATCTATCTATGTACAGGGTATATCCATATAGTGTATGTATGTATGTATGTAATGTAATGTAATGTTATGTTATGTTATGTATGTATGTATACACAATATACACACACACACACATCCTTGAGCTTACTGATAAATCACAACTAAGGTCTGGAAGTCGGTAGGGAAGAAGGCCAGAGACGCAAAAACGTGTTCCTGTGGGGAACGACAATTTGTTTGACAAAAATGGTCCGAGCTTCAGAATGCATCCACGATCACAGAATGGCAGCTTCCAGCTTTGCTGCCTGCCGCTTTTCCTCGACAGTCATTGGGGGTGGGTCCTGCGCCAAGAAAATGACCGTAACCCTTCTTTGCAAAAATCAGACACTGCACCTCTTAGAATCTGGCGTTTTTTTTTGGACACAATTTATACACGATTTTTTCACAGAATAAATCGTGGATCACCGTGGATTCTGTGATTTTTTAAAGTATATCATCTAATATCATATCATATATGATGGATATATGAATCATATATGATGGATATATGATATTATATGATGATATATATATATATATGGACCAAATTTTCTCACATCGATATCTCAAAGTTTCAGATGCATCACCTCCAAAGGCCCTTCCTTGACACCGTGCTTGGACGGAGCTCGCCTCGGCGCCGGGAAACCGGAACACGACCGACAAAGGTAGCTTCGTCTACAAGGGAAAAATGACCCAACAGGAACATCATTTGTAGACATGGAATAATAAACTATTGGAACATGTTGGATAATTGGATAAACTATCAATAGAATGATAAACTTTTGTAAAATATGTTTAAACTATCCAATTTGTTTGTTTTCCCACTGTTTTGAGACAAACCCATTCTGATCAATGGCCAGCCCTGTTCGCGACTGGGGCATGTGCCACTCCCGGTCCATGGCCACGTGCATAGCTTCACCTTCAACCAATTCCATGACCACATAGGGCGCTGCCACGACGGTGGGCCTGGGCATGTGCCATGCGTCCATGGCATGTCATTACAATTCCTTGATACATTAATAATAGATTTAGTAATCAAAGTAATCAATCATCATTAATATCAATGTATATTATCATAGTTAATGAACATAATGATGTTATTGTGTGATGTTAATGTGTGATGTTAATGTCCCATTTCTTACCTTTCAAAATCAACGAATCTTCACAGCAAAAGGCCACCTTTTCACCGGATTTCTCAGGTCCCAGCCCATCTTTCTCCCAATCCAGTCCTGCCAGGGCCATTAAGATCCGCAAAATCAGCGAATTTGATATCATATATGATATCATATAAAATTTGGATATATCATATATATATATATATATATATATATTCATAGATGAATGATGAAAAATACTGTTGATTTTGATATATCCAATGAATAACTTTGATCCAAAAATAACTTTGATCCAAAAACTCTCCATGAATATCATTCAATATCCAATCATAAAGCCAGATATATCAAGTATTTTTCGGAATCTGTCCAGTCAGTCAGAATGTGAAACATCCTTTAAAAAAAAAAAAACACCCCAAAATGGATCCGTTTGGCACCCCGAATGGGATCACAACTTGGGACCCCCGTCCTGGCGTCTCAAAGCGTTTCCGCCGCTCATCAAAGCTGCCTGGCCGAGTCGCCCATGACATCTCCACTCATCAAATTCAATCCCAAGGAATTACATGGGATATCATATGATATCATAATCATATATAATTAATCATAATCGTGATATAATTATGTGATATCATGAGATATGCAATATGTATGCTGTATATATATATATATATAATTATATATATATATATGTATGGACCTCAAACGAACAAGGACAAGTACTTTGCACGCACTATACTCCTACTTTATCCCCTGAAAATGTACGATCAACATTTCTTCGAGGGAAACCCAAAGTCAAAATTTCAACATTCACGCTGCAAGGGGACCACAAATCAAATTAAGGCTGCTCAGATCAGAACTCCAAATTCCAGATCGCGGACATCGCGGACATGCCTGGGCAAACCTGGAGCAGCCCAGTGTGATCCTCCCAGTCTTGCGGATATCGATGTGACTTACACAGGTGCTCGGTGGCCGAGAACAACTCACATTGCACTGTCTCCTCCAAGTATCTCGCGAAGAGTTTGGCAGAACTCTCACCTGTGTGTTTAAACGGGTTTGGATAGTGTCCAAAATGCAAAACGTACCAAAAATATCCAAAAATCACACGGGCATGATGATGATGATGATGATGATGATGTGGACGTCACATAATGAAAGTAGTATTGTTGGTTTGTGCAGACATGGTGTTGGTTCGATATTTTCGTGTAGTTCTCAAACCAAAACGTGGGAGAGTTCACATATGTTCACATGTTGTTTCAAAGGTCTGTCACCTTTGCGGCGGCAGAACAAGAGATGCGCTCAAAAGATGCCTGCTTAGCCTGCACTCTTGTCTGAGTTCCGCGGCAGTATCTGCCATCTTGCCTATTGTGGATCTTTTGTAAGGACCTGAGACATTTGCTAGAGCAAGAGCCAAAAAACTGATGCACACACATACACACTCCTGCATTTATGTTCCGCCCTGCCCCCCCGGCCCCAACCATCTCAACACTCTTGCTCAACAGATCCGCAGAAAATTCGCTTGAGTGTGGTTTGCTCTAGGGACTCTGGGCCATCTTAACCAGGCAACTTGCTTCGAGTGTTTCAGAGCAGTTTCTGGGATCCCACCATTGGCTCTCACGATGCATTGCAAAGCAGTGCTGCTTTCCCCAGTACGCCTTATCTTCGTGAGAGTTTGATGAATGTACCACCATAAGAATGCTGACAGGGTGTCACCAGAACATCAAAAGCAAAAGTAAAGTTTGAGAAACCATATCATTGATTTAATATGATTTAATATGATTTAATCTGTTCTCAATTCTATCAATCATCATCATTTCTCTCTTCTAAGAGAGCTCCACTTTGGCAACTCGGCGCTGACCTGCACTAACCTCTTGGTGGGTAAAGCATCTACACCCTGTGCTGGATCCAGGGGCAACAGCAACTTCAGGGCTCGGCTCGTTGAGGATGCTTCAAGACCTTGATGGCGACATGCCCAAGGTTGCCGCGGCAATCATATGCTCGGTACACGATGCCTTAGCACATCTTGACACAACGAGTCTCTGGAAATTTGGGTGAATCAGTCAGGAATTTCCCGAAAATCTCCGAACATGTCTCAAGCCCATGCAAATCTCAGCTCCACCGGTAGTCTTTCAATGTTCGCGCACGCAAACTGAGGCCCAGGCCCAAGCCACCTTCACCCAACCTGGCCTCAGCAGGATGCGAAACTTCGAAGGTATCAGTCTCCCACTCGCATTGATTTTCGGTCACTTTGGCAGGGATCACTGGCTCTGTGAAATATGTTCAAAATTGTTCAAATATATGTACTGCTCTTTTGATGAAGCCTCAAGTGTTCAAAGTATCTAGACCCAGGACCTGGTAGTTCCAGCGACCAACGCCAGAGGAGGGATCCTTGGCGAAGTTGGCTCAAGCTGAATGCTGCCTTCTGAGGAAAGGCAGGACCTGGACATCCCTCAACTGCGCTTCCCACATAGCAGTCTGGGAGGATGTCAGAGTCTGCCCTGGCGCGAAAAAAAAATAGGAAACAATGCCTGCAAAGCTTGGAACCACCCCCAGAGCCAATCAAGCCGGTGGCACAGCTTGTCAGGGACTCTGGCCGGCAAGACTGCCTTAGAAACGGATCAAAAGGATCCGGAAGGCCCAAGAAAATGGTCCGAAGGGTAAAGAAAGCTGGATCTCTGAACTACCCTTGATGTAAACCATGCCATCAGGAACTCAACTCAGCTCCTGTCTTCTTCTGCTCTTCCGTTTCCTGACAAAGAGGACACACGGACACTGCAGGCATCGTTCATCTGTTCTGTGGCATCCTGGTGCACCCCGCCTTGCCCAATCAATGCTAGAGGCCTTGGAGGCCAATTGCCTCCAGGGCCTGGAAGAAAGCTTGGCACTGTGACTCTGAGGGCACAGGTCAGCCGCAGCCAGCCGCCCTGCCTGGGTCCATGTAGAAGTGAAACAAGCTGGTCTCCAAGACCTGCACAGATCTCAGCAGCTCAGCAGCTCAGTTCGATGTTGGATGGTCACTGGATCTGGATATCGCCTCGTTCTGACCCACTTGGCGGCTCTTGCTGCGTAAGGGGATCACCTCAGAGACACCAAATATCGTTGGAGGCGTGATGATCTTTGGATCTTTGGAACGACTATTGCAAGTATCATGGCCAATGACATCTGTTTGTACCATCATTATACATTATATCCATGTGTGTGTGTGTGTTCTCATTTCTGTGATCTATTTATGTATCTATCTACTGGTTTACCTCAGGACAAGATAATTACATGAATAAATAAAATGTAGACCGGCGCTCTCGTTGCCATTGAGTTGCGAAGACCTGTCCATCCTCCAAAAGCTCGGGGCCTGAACCTTGGAGCATCCCCGAAAAATGGACCGGTTCACCGGAAAATGCTGGAACATAGGGGGGGCAACCAGCAAAAATCGGGGTACCCTCCGGCAAATCAAACATGGCAATTGGAAATCATTTAGTAAATGGGGGTTTTAATGGAAAAGCATCTGTAAATGGAAGAAAATGCCATGTTTGATTACCAGAGGGTAATCAGCTAAATTGGGTTATATCATGGGAACAAATGAGGTGTGACATTGCCATTTTGGAGCGTACCCCATCATTGCACATCCCCACATGAGGATGTGCGTATAAAATCGTATATATATATTATATATATATATGTGTGTGTGTGTGTGCGTGTGTGTGTGTATGTTGTAATATATATATATATATATATATTATATTATATTATGTTATGTTATATTATATCATATTATATTACATTATATTATGTTATGTTATATATATAATTTATACTTACATATAACTTGTAACAATAAAGCTACATTACTGTAACTGCAATGATGCCCCATCCAACGATCCAAACCAACAGTTTCAGCAGAGTTGATCATCTTTCGCGAACCAAGGGACTAAGCCGCCAGATGTTGACCAAGTCTGGAAGCCCATCAGGACCAAGCCTGGCAAAGGATCTATCTCACTGGAATTTCTTGAATGTAAAGCAACTCATTTTGGAGGTGCCTACTATATATATATATATATATATTTCTTGCAGTTCTCCACCCATATCAATATCAATCAATATCATTCTGAATTCTTATGCACAAGGGCAAACATATCCAGACTTTTTGGTTAACCACGGTTCACTCATCTCTGGAGCTGACTGTGGGCACCGATCTCACCAATCCGGACCTGCAAAGCCCTGTGCCGTTCTGCGACCTGCAACACAAATTTGACATGTATCAAGATGTGCTGTTGCTAGGAGCCATGGAAATCTGACGAGAACCTACAGGTCGTCATTGCATGGCTCACTAGCATTGTTTCCTGATCATGGTCTCCTTTCGAAACGTACTAAACATGTTCGTTTGCATGACCACTCCGCACACTTGAACACAAGTGTAAGTCAAACAAGCACCCTGCCTATCGCGAGCAAGCACACATGGCTGACCAGCCCTCTCTGGAGACCTAAAGCAGCGGAATGAGTCATGTGCGGCTGGTTGGTGGTTGGTCACCAACCAGCTGGGATTTCATTCCCGTACTCAAGTCAGGCGCTCAGGGATTTCTTACACCACTCGGATGTGCAGAAGCGTTGCATTTTTTGCCAGCTTCACGAGTGTGTGCAAAGCTAGGTCATATCCCTTCAGAGGGATAAAGCATTCGAAACAATGCATCTCTCAATGCATGATAGGCATCTGTTTGGGGATTTCGCTTCAAGCCTTCTAATGCACTGCCCATCATGCGCTGGGCGGCACGTCTCATGCCAATGATGATAGGTTCTGGCAAGGTCAGCTCAAACCGGTGCGGGGTTCGAATGTAGTCCAACGTCTGCGAACGGCCTTCCATCAACACGTTCATGCCATCAGCTCGCATCAGTTCAGCCGCCTTTGCA
>Ga0126342_10000498_pt1 | contig 43415 bp, 42 predicted proteins | sample Cyp1metagenome_FD_92528 | JGI IMG/M metagenome (GOLD analysis project Ga0126342, IMG submission 92528) | Coral microbial communities from Lord Howe Island, Old Settlement Bay, Australia - Cyphastrea 1 metagenome | ecosystem: Host-associated > Invertebrates > Cnidaria > Coral ...
ATTTTTGCCGCCTATACGGTGAACATTGAAATTTTGAGAGGTGTATCTTGGGAGGTTGGATGAGGATGGGTTTGCAAAATTGAGTCATTAGTCGTTTGTGGTGTATCTTGGGACGTTGGTACAGGATGGGTTGGCTCACATGCGTGGTGTAACATGCCCAAAACGGGGATGTGTGAGATCAAACAAATCGGATCTGAAGTTTGTAGTGTGTCTTGGGACGTCGGTTCAGGATGGGTTGGCTCACATGCGTGGTGTAATCTGTTCCGGCAAAGTTCAAAACAGGGATGTGTGAGATGAATATTTTCAGATCTGAAGTTTGTAGTGTGTCTTGGGACGTTGGTTCAGGATGGGTTGGCTCACATGTGTGGTGTAACATGGGGAGCTGTTCCGGCAAAGTTCAAAACAGGGATGTGTGAGATGAAAAAAATCGGATCTGAAGTTTGTAGTGTGTCTTGGGACGTTGGTTCAGGATGGGTTGGCTCACATGCGTGGCGTAATATGGAGAGCTGCTCCGACAAAGTTCCAAAGAGGGATGTGTGAGATGAAAATCTTGGGGTCTGAGGTTTTGTGGTGTGTCTTTGGAACGTTGGTTCAGGTTGGGTTGGCACACATGCGTGGTGTAATCTGTTCCGGCAAAGTTCAAAATAGGGATGTTTGAGATGAAAATTTTCGGATCTGAAGTTTGTAGTGTGTCTTGGGACGTTGGTTCAGGATGGGTTGGCACACATGTGTGGTGTAACATGGGGAGCAGCGCCGGCAAAGTTCAAAACAGATGTGTGAGATGAAAATCTTACGGTCTGAGGTTTTGTGGTGTATCTTTGGAACGTTGGTTCAGGGTTGGCGGCACACATGCGTGGTGTCATCTGTTCCGGGTTGTTCCGGCAAAGTTCAAAACAGGGATGTGTGAGATGTAGTGTGTCTTGGGACGTTGGTTCAGGATGGGTTGGCTCACATGCGTGGTGTAACATGGAAAGCTGTTCCGGCAAAGTTCAAAACAGATGTGTGAGATGAAAATCTTACGGCCCGAGGTTTTGTGATATATCTTTGGGAGGTAGGTTCAGGATGGGTTTGCACAAATGCGTGGTGTAACATGGAGAGCTGCTCCGGCAAAGTTCAAAAGAGGGATGTGTGAGATGAAAGTCTAAGGCCTAAGGATGTGAAGTTTAGTGGTGTATCTTTGGGGTTTTGGTTCAGGATGGGTTGGCACAAATGCGTGGTGTAACATGGAGAGCTGTTTTAATATTCCAACGTTGAAAGCTTTGAATTTGCGATGCCAACAAGGCACTGGGTCAATGTGGGAGCGGAAGCTGGGTGGGATGAGATGTGGTTGACCGTTCTCTGGGGAAGTTATGATTTTTATAGTTTAAGGTTTGTTTTTGAACACACGCTGAGCACTGCTGTTTTCATCTCTTGTGCCATTTTTATTTTTAGTTTTCAACATACCCCAGAGACACTGAGTTTAATCTTTTGTACCTTGATTTTTCATTTTCAGAAATAGCGGTGAGGTCGGCTTTTCATCGTTTCACTTTTTTTTGCTCACACCTTGGCTCTCCAGGTTTTTAAACTAGGTGTTTGGGATGAAAATCTGGTGCTGCACCCTAAGTTGAACGCCAACGGGGATCAAATCTTGTATATAACGGTTAGTGACGCTTGGGAGAAGCCGAAAAAATATGAATGAAGGATTTAACATGTCAAAGAGGGCCGAGATTGATGTGTTGCATCATGTTCCATTAAGTGACCCTTTAAACAGCTCATATCATGTAGTGGACTGCATTGCCTGGCGTTCAAGTGTCACAGGGTAAAACAACCTGGTATCCAAGTCTTCTGGCATTACGGTTGCCAGGTACACCCGCAGAAACGCAAAGATCTGGGAGAAAAATTGAAGGTATTGAGTCTCAGCGAAAATACTCAAGAGTTCAAGTCGGTGGCTGCGGGCATCAGGAAACTTCATGTACTCTTTGCCAGTTTCATTCCATTTATGTATATCATCCATTTGCAGTGCCATTGCGCAGAAATGAAAAGATGTGTTTCTCTTCACACCTTCATTTTGCAAGGATCCTGTGTGCCGTTGATGCTGTGCAAATGATGTTAAAATGGGCGTTCCAATTTTGCAGAGCAATTCATAAGTGCCATTCAAACATATTCAAACATTTCAAACACCCAACATCTGAGGAAGGTCTTCGCAAGATTAGAGGCCTGTGATGTCTATGAATGCCCTGCTGGCTATGAGAAGCGCTTCGGAGCTGCAGGCGACAGCCCATGACGCCTAAGGTTCTTGGACCCCATAGCCGCACCATTTGCCATAGATGTAAGATGTACTTAAATATTATGTCATTATGTACATATGCAAAGAGCATATCATGTATAGTTAATATGTGTTACCTAATTATCATCTATTATAATCTACTACTTGCATTTACTTACTACAATATACTATGTGTTTTTTCAAATACAGATCCAACGCATTATGCATTTCGACATATTTCGACTTCTTCTCGGCCAAGTTGGCCGCATTGTCAGGCATCATCGGCATTGATAGGGATACCTGCTGCAAGCCGCCGTGCCAGAGCACGGAAGGAAACTTGACGTCCGATGGGACGGATGAGAACCCAAGGGGGGAATCCCTGGATGCCCCGAAATGCACATCCCATAGAAAAATTGATATAACCATGATATAACATGATATAACCAGGAACCTTGGGGGTACCCAATTTTCAGACACACCCATGTGGTTGTGATTTTTCGGACCCAAAAAAAAGTGGATCCAGGAATCCAGGGGACACAAGGTAATGATGGGACATGATGGGATGAGATTAATGATTTACCGTCACAGATTTACTTCGGCACTGTGTTTGAAGCAAAGAGATGACTCCGCCAGGTAGGAATCAAATTTATGATAAATGAGAAATGAACAGAAACGGATAGACATGAAATGGCAATATCTAAAAAATAGGGGGTGCCTGATTTTTTTTTCAATTCAAAAACATCGGCGGGCACCCCTATTTTGAGACATTCCCTTAAATGGAAAAGATCAGAGATAACCGGCTAAGCAGCCGGACCCAATCATGGTGACACAGGTGACGAGCACGACGCTCAAGGACACCATTGCGACTACTACGACGAACGCACGGTGCAAGAGTGTGGCATCTTGATGTTCAACTATAGGAATTACACAAATTCTGGAAAATAGAATGGAGGTAGTTAATAGATATTATATGATGATATATGTTAATAGATTTGACAGATTTGGCATGGTTTGACTATGTTTGACTTATATTTGGACAGCGAAAAGAGGACAGTTGCGGCACTGTTGCGTCCACGTGTCGTCACCAGCAGCCACTAAGGAGACTGGGACACCATGGGCTTCCGAGCGAATCGCATGTGTTGCGCCTGTGGAGGAGGAGTCACAAGGATGCCTCAAGATGATTGAGATGCACCATGGCCCAAAAAACGAATGATTAATACGTGGAATTATCATGATTTATCCATGACATACATGGTTACTTTAAGACTATGTTTCATCGATTTATTTTTGTTGGGAACATTTTGATCAACCATTGAATTTTGATAATTTTGTACCCTATTAGGGGAGCCCGCAAACTTTCAGAGGAAGATTGGTGGAGGAAGCTGGAAACGATTTAGAACTTGTTCCGATGAAAAAAGAAACAATGCTTCGGGACATCGGATTAGTACTCTTTTCACAGGCGCTTTTAAATGTACTGCAACTTTCATTGTCAGCTTCAATGACAATGTTTTTGGCTCAGGTGTGAAGTTGATGCGAATAGCTTCAGAACAACATGTATAGATTTCTGAGGCTGCAGCCATCAAGTGCTGCAGCTTGGTTTTCAGAGGGCTAGATGCTGGGCTGTGGCTCATCTAGAGAGGGGAGACAATCAGATTGTGACCAATGATCAGATTAATGCGACCAACGCGTGACGTTGGCTTGTTGCTGCTTGATTGGCTCCCTCCCACATGGTTGGCCTAAAAAGCGCACTGTGCAGAGGTAGACTGCAGAGGTGAGAAAACTTTGATGCCAAACGAATCCAAATGACAGATTTCAAAGCCTTGTAATTTGCCATGATCATGTGGATTTCCTATGATTTCCTTTAGGGGTGTTGAGATCTGTCATGAGGACGAGTCCTAGTTACCTTGTTGTGATGTAGTGGTCCAAAATGTCTAAGGCATGCTACTCGTACAGGCATGGGATTGCATGGGTTCAAATTTGAGTCATTGGTTCCATCCTGACCACTACAGCGTCGTTCAGATACACATTGAATACACATCATTAACTAGATGGGATATATACTGAATGGTGACACTATGGTTATATTCATTAAAGCTACATATAGTGAGTACAATATAATTATATATTACAATATTTTGCTATACCGAACGCATATCATATCACATCATATTCTATCATATTACGTCATATCATATCACACATGACATAATATACATAAACATATACATATACATGTATACATGTACATATACATATACATGTACATGTACATGTACATGTACATGTACATATATACATATACATATTCATATACATATATACATATGATTATAGAGACATCTAGTCTAGTTTCACGCGCCCCTGAATGGTTGATGCTTTTGGGTCAGGTCGTCAGCGATGGCATCCTTCCTATGTGCCAGATCCGTCGAAAGGCAATCTCCGGTCGTCGACGCCTCAAAATATGGCAGGTTCTGATGCAATGTTAAGCCATGTTCATGGGGAAAAAAACCATGATAACCCATGATAAACCATGATTAAACCATGATAAACCATGATAAGCCATGATAAAACCATGATAAACCATGATAAACCATGATAAGCCATGAAAACCCATGATCACCCATGATAACCCATGATAACCCATGATAAACCATGATAAGCCATGATAAAACCATGATAAACCATGATAAACCATGATAAGCCATGATTAAACCATGATAAACCATGATAACCCATGATAACCCATGATAAACCATGATAAGCCATGATAAAACCATGATAAACCATGATAAACCATGATAAACCATGAAAACCCATGATAAACCATGATAACCCATGATAACCCATGATAAACCATGATAAGCCATGATAAAACCATGATAAACCATGATAAACCATGATAAACCATGATAAGCCATGAAAACCCATGATAAACCATGATAAACATGATAAACCATGATAAGCCATGATTAAACCATGATAAACCATGATAAACCATGATAAACCATGATAAACCATGATAAACCATGATAACCCATGATAACCCATGATAAACCATGATAAACCATCATAAACCATGATAAGCCATGATAAAACCATGATAAACCATGATAAACCATGATAAGCCATGAAAACCCATGATCACCTATGATAACCCATGATAACCCATGATAAACCATGATAAGCCATGATAAGCCATGATAAACCATGATAAACCATGATAAGCCATGATTAAACCATGATAAACCATGATAAACCATGATAAACCATGATAAACCATGATTAACCATGATTAACCATGATTAAACCGTGATAAACCATGATAAACCATGATAAACCATGATAAACCATGATAAGCCATGATAAGCCATGATTAAACCATGATTAAACCATGATTAAACCATGATAAACCATGATAAACAATGATAAACCATGATAAACCATGATAACCTATCTGATTTTGGGAGATTTTGGGGACTTGGAAGTGTTTTTTCAATCGATTGGGCCTTTTCCATGTCCCTGAGAACCTGGTCATTGTCAGGCCGCCGGGTGTGCCTTTGCAGGTCGGTCTTCAGATGTTTTCACCCTTTCGGCGTGGGTATCATTCATCCGATTATATCCGATTCATCATCATTCACCCGTTCGATTGGGATTGGATTCGATGGGCAAGCTGGCAAAATCTGGCAAACTTTGTCCAGTCCAATCATGTTGACCATGGCGACTGGCAGTTCCCAGGGCACATCTGCAGCATCTTCCTCCCGAAGACCTTCAGACGTCAGGAGGAAGGCGCGGCTGAGATGTGTGGAGACCTCGGTGGATACCCAAGCCATGGCAGGTTGTGGACGCGAGTCTTGTCACTTCGATGTTTGGCTTAGTGTGAACCTAAGGGGAAACGCGGGATGACAGGGAAACGGTATACCAGAGGTTGGAGGGGCTTTGCATGCCTGCAACACTTGATAGAAACACGCATCTGCATGTTATGTTTACACATGCATACACGTTTACCAAATATCACACATAGCCTGAAATCATTAGCTGTTGTCCAGGTGGCATCACGCCGCGGCAAAGGGAAACATCGCGGGACGAAGGCTGGAAACCTCAAAAAATGCCAACATGGGACACTGCAGCTGTTCCAGATTCCAGCTGCAGACTTTTGCAGCAAGCAAACTATACGTAAGTGAAACATGCAGTGATCAGTAGTGTGGTGATGGTGACGGCGGTGGCGGTGGTGGTGGCAGTGACGTCGACGGCGACGGCGACGGCGACGAGGAGCAGGGAGGAGGAGGATGATCATGAGGATCATGATGTTGTTGTTGTTGTTGTTGTTGATGATGATGATGATGATGATGATGATTGACATGCTGGATATGAATGGATATGACGGGTATGCAGATATGAAGGATATGACGGATATGTAGAGATTATATATAGTGTATAGGATCGGTATACTGGCAACAGCAGCAAGAACCAATGCCATACAGCCGCCCATACAGCTGAGGTTTCTACAGCTGCACACCCACCCCGCAGAATCTTTGCATCTCGGGAAGTGGTAATGGATGATGTACAGGCCCAGTGTCAGACCTGCTGGGGATTTGCATTTGGTTTTTTCATGGAAAGAGGGATGAGCTGTGGCTAGAGGCACATTAACTGGCAGATATTAGCGATTAAAACCTGTCATAATATCCTCTCGACGCCACGAACAGAGACACTGTGGCCTCCATCATTGGATTCGACAGTAGGATGCCCGGACAATTGAGAGGTCATTGGTTACGACTTGGATTACACACTGGTGCACTACAATTTGAAGGCGCGAACACGGAGATCCTATCGGCAAAGCTCTAAGGATCTTCGGGAACATTAGGGAACTCAGAACCAGTGATCATTTTCTTTAGATGCTGTCGGATTGTTGATTCAATACTGGTACTTGTTGTCAAACGCATTCAAACATGATAATTTATTTCTACTCAGACTCATGGGGTTGTCAGGAACTATTTCAGTGTCTATCACTTTTCAATTCATAAATTCCTTCATTCCTTGGAATTTCGATACATACGACATCACGTGACATGAGCGTTCAGAGCCAGGCATGGGAGGGAGCGGTGTACGCACAGTGCAAAGAGATCCTCAGCAAAAAAGGTGGGGCGTGGAGAAACTGCGGCGGTACGTCAGTATGTCCTAAAAAAACCTCAAGTATCCTCAAGTCCTCCAGAGATCCTGCAAATTCCTGAAACAAATTGGGCAACATTTTGAAGCATAATAGCATATAGTAGCATATAGTAGCATATAGTAGCATGTTTTGAAGAGGCATCAAGAGATGTCTATGCCTGAAACAGGGCCTGCTCTACAGACCTTGCTGACTATCCAGGACATACTACGAAAATTACCCACTGCAAAACCTTGCAGATGCTATTTGGAGAAGTCCATGGCGGAGGATCAAGGAAGGTGTGTCAATGATCCATATATGATATGGGCAGCCACAATTCATCCCAATTCTACGCCAGCAGCCACATGTTTTCTCGACAAAAAGACATTTCACTGATTCATGATTGTTTTGATCATTCCAGAGGGTTTCTTCTTGTCTCCATTTTTGCCATGGCGCCTACCGTGAATGGCGCGTATCGTGGCCGTTATGCCCCCGGCCAAGTGATGTTTCCGGTGAAGGCCTTCAACGAGAGCAATGAAAGCTTCGAAAGATCATTGAGGATGAAACAGGAAGCACTGGACACCTTAGACTTGGTGTATGCATTTGATGAGGGCCCCAATGAGCGTAGCTGGGCTCTTCAATTGCTGTCAGCCATTGTAGACTCACAACCAGAGATTGGCTTGCAGTTAATGCCACAAGTCCTGTCAGCATTGGAAGATGACACAACTTCGGTCAACCTAGCAGCCATTGAAGTCCTGAAGAAGCTCCAAGCATCCCAGCATGTGGAGCGCATCTTAGATTTCCTGAAGGATCCTGAGGCTTCATTGAGAAGCGCTGCTGCAGAATGCTTGGGGGAGATGAATGCTTGGACCATGTCCGAAGAGCTCCGACCTTGCTTTTCTGATAGTGACAGCAGTGTGGTGAAATCGGCTTTGCAGGCAGTGCAATGCTGGGGTGAGAGTGGCCAGCCCTTGGCCAGTTCCATCGTTCAATGCTTAGACCACTCCTCTGCGGCTGTTCGCTTTTCTGCAGTGCAGGCCCTCACCACCTTTGCGGAAGCGAGCGAACGTTTCGCAGGACACGTGGCGAAGTTGCTGGACGATTCAGACTTTCAGACCAAGGACAGAGGGGTCCAGAGGCTGAGATGACAGCCAGAAACATCTTGTGAACTGCACCAAGAGCACCACGGGGAAACCAGGGGAAATTTGAGTTCCCATTATTTTGGAGACATTGTTCATTGATGTTTATTAGGATTGATAAGTTCCATTATGTTATGTTCTTGCAAGCTCCGCTTCCAAGGATTCAGGGGCAGCAGCTGTCCTTGTTTGTCTGGAATTGATGGGAAGGGTTAACCCCCCAATCGGACAATCCAACAACACTTGAAGCAGCGGTTGGCAATTTTGTGGGAGTGTTGCCTATATTGCCCATATCAACATTATACATCCATATACATTGATGTACCATACATAACCATACCACTTTCCCACCACCACCACTTGTAGGAGGCAGCTGTTGGCTTCTTTGCCGCCCTGGGTCCTCGCGGCGCCCGTCGATCCTTGACCTTGACGCTGGATCTCTTGCGAAGACCGGGGCCAGGGCGCTGCGCTGCTGCCATGGCTTTGGGGCACATGGGAGTGGTCAGCAGCGCCCCAGACGTAGCCGCCTTGCTGCAGCCTGGTGATGACACGGCTCTGGCATTGGCAGCCACTGGTCTTGAGAAGCGCTTGGGCCCCGAATTGCGGAGAAGCGAATGTGCCGCAGCGTTTGCCCTGTCCCTGATGGGGGAGGAAGGTGGCAAACATGCAGATGCCATTGCCGCGTTGCTGGCCGAAGACATCCCAGCAGATGCGAAAGCCTCGTTGATTCGATCCCTGGCCTGCATGGGAAGCCATGCCAGCGGACATAAAGGGAAGTTGCTGAGCTACCTGGAGCATCCCCAAGCACTTTTTCGCGAGGCAGCTTGCTGGGCCTTTGGCACTTTGTTGCAGGAAGAGGGGATTGACTTGTTGCTGGCGCTATTCAGCGACTCACAGGCAACTGTCAGACAGAGAGCTGCCAAAGCTCTTGGTGAGTTGCAGGAAGCAGCTTTGTATGTAGATCACCTTGCTGTGCTGTTGGATGATCCCGTGCCTGCAGTGCAAGCACAAGCCTTGCAATCCATGGAAAAATGCGGCGAAGAAGCCCATAGCTATGCTGCCATCGTGTGTCGCATGGCTCTCCAGAAGAATGGCAACAGCTCAGTGCGATCTTCGGCCCTGAAAACCCTGGGCTCCATGTCTGGTGCAGCTGCCTTTGCCTCAGAGGTGGCCAGCTCTTTCGAGGACTCAGATCCTACGATCCGGGCAGCCGCTCTGGAGGCCATGGCGCATTTCGGTGAGGAGGCGCAGGAGCACCTCATGGAAGTGGAACTTCTGCGCAGTGATCCGCACCAAGCAGTGAGGCAGGCAGCAGATCAATGTGCTATGCAGTTGGGAGCGTATGCATAGGCGCTGTACAGGGCTATTCGTTATATTGAGATTGAGATGGCTTCCACAAGACTTAGGACAAGCTTCGATTTAGTTTCCCAGCTGCTCAGGAAAAAGTGCCTTGCAGATCCATGCAATGTCTCCTATGTGTTGATTTCAGGGGGATTTGATCCAAACGGCAGAGCGCAAGACCGCAATGCTTACCACTTTACCATTCCCAGCCTTAGAGCATTTAGAGCCTTCCAGGCTTTGAAGTGGAGGCGGGGCATCTAGAACTGGAGCAATATGTTGCTGTTTGTGATGTCATGGGGCCTTCCCATCAAACGGCTATGACATCGTTACATTTTGTTGGTTTTTGTCGCAGCGGTACATAACTGATGCAGATGAGACTCAATGTGTCTCTATCCTGCTTTTTTTTTCGCAATGTTCGGTGTTATACAAAATCGTGAGCATGGCCTTTTTCTATCTTTGACAGAAGAATCTGATGTGTTCATTTTGTTCAGCTGGTCTTTGTCTCGCCCAAGGGTTTGGAGTTCGATTCTGGCCTTGTGATTCGTCGCTGGGCAGCAATAGCTACCCACCAAAGTTCCGCATGGGGAGTTGCTCTGACATGCTCTGACATGCTCTGATCGTCTTGATGACATACCACTGACCTGCCGTGATATGTGGGAGCCTTTGAGATTCCATTCCTCCGTTTGAAACAGCTATTACACATTATTACACACCGCAACTGGCTTCTCCGAGTAGTTGCATTCTGCCAGAGCATGCACTCAAGGTGGCTTGGTGATCGATGCAAAATTGGGGAACATTGTTGAGTCCTGAGATGAGGTTGAAAATGAAGCAGTGCCATAAGGGATTGTGTGAAATGGTGTGAGGGACCACCGCTGCATTTGTCCAGAACACCTGCCATGGCGACGTATTGGAATGCTAGACTGAAATACGCCAACAAACATGAGCAATGACATCCAAGGTCAAAGTGGACAGATATGGCTATGTCAGAAAGGCACGTCTCAAGAGTTGTAAGGTCATGTGAGGTCAACATGACTTAACATGTCTGTCAGTCAGTGGATGATGGACAGCCATGAAAAGGTTCGTGTTTATTCATCTCAGGGACAACCACTAGTCTTGGGCTACCATTTGCATATCATGGTGCCTGGTCGCAGCGTAAGACGTGCCAGGCACTCCATGGAAATCAAATGCTGAGTGTGGAGGATGTAAACGAAGTGCCTGGTGCTCGGAATCCGACAGATCCGGAGGATTCCGGAGGGTTTGGGCCCTACATTGAAAAAGTGCGGAAAAAATGGACAACAATATAATTTCATCCAACAGCCACGCGTTTACAAAGCATAGGTGACACTAGAATATATGGAACTTTTTCATTAGTAATGCAACTTAGAGAAGAAGCCTCCCAGTGATTTTCCAGTGATTTTAACCGCGATCTCTTGCGTGCCGTGCATCGTGCATCCCTGGGGGTCGTTTTAGACCCGCTCGACTCGAGGTATGGGCGACAACGTTGCCGCGTGGACTTGAGAGAGTCGTCCGACCCTCGAGTCATCATCCGGTCGTGGGTTTTTTGGTGATCCGATCCCCGTTGGATCAAAATATGCTTTAACATGCTTTAACATTGTGTTTTTCACTCTTCCGTTTTTCTCTGTCCTCGACTCTGTCCATTCTTAACGTGCGTCCGAGGCGATGGACCTTCATCAACACCTTATTTTCAGCCGAGTCTCAGGGGATGACATGGATGCCTCGGAAATCCTGCACCACTGGAGGTGATATTATGATATATATATTATGTATATAAGTTATGTACACGCACATATATATATATATATTATATAATAATATGATATTACTAGTATGCTTAGTAATTTTGATATCGTTGATCAGAGTTTTTGAGCGTTGGTCACTTTAGATTGTGTGGGCTGTGACTGAAGCAGAGTTTTTAGCATGTTCTATACAACAGTCCTGAATGCTAGAGAAAATGGATTGGCCGCCTCCGCTTCCAGTCCTGACACTTGGTTTTCAAACAGTGTAGTGCAGTATTGGATCATACTGTGATATACCCTCTGGTTATGACTAACATAGCCATGGTATAGATGGCCCATAGAAATAGATGGAATTTACCTATTAAAAATGGTGGATCTTTCCATGGCTATGTTAGTCATAACCAGAGGGTATCGATATACCCAACGGAATCGGGATGAGACCCTAGCTGTTCATCCCAAGCGCTGTGAGGTGGCCAACTGCTGTTTATTTTGTCAGCTGGTGGAGCGAATCGACCAGGAATACAAGGATGGTTCAACCGCGGATTCAAACATGCTGCGGATGCACTGATGATGATGGTTTCATATGGGGATGGGTCAAAACCCTGGTACCTAGTGAACCCCAAAATAGCTGGGATTTATGGATGTTCATCCCACTAAAAATGTATCTATAGGTATTGACCCATCCATATGGTTTCATGATGTTTCATGTAGAAAAAACCTGAAAAAAAAACACCATGTTTTTCCCGTCCTACCTGCGGTGGTGATGATGAGGAAAGGGGGAGCCTGATCAAAGATTCAAAAAATGCAGCCATATGCCTGCGTGGAATGTGGTGTGTCAACAACATTGCAAGGCATGGTTCAACCACGACCACTATCAATGTGGCAATATATCCATAATCCCATATACAGCTCGGTTCGCCCCATATGTATCGATCTGATATATACTGTAATAATTTCCTCTATATTTCTGATGGTTGCGTCACCCAGTAAATCCAAGCATATTGCAACAGATTATCTCGGTGATTTTCCCATCAACCGCTAGCGGGGTGAGCAATTCATCTTGGCTAGGCCGACGACTCTCCACTCCCAGTGGATTATGCCTGGCTGGCTGGTGGCCCAGGGTTTGGAAGCATCAGAGAGAATCAGAAATCTAATTGCAAGACGGTACCATCTGGTTATTTAACATAGCCATGGTATAGATGGCCCATAGAAATAGATGGTTTGCCTATTAAAAATGGTGGATCTTTCCGTGGCTATGTTAGTCATAACCAGATGGTAGGTAAAATTCTCCAAACATAGGAGCTGTGGTGTCAGGATGCGTCAGGTCTGATGCAAAAACTGGATTTTCACAGGTTTAAAGGCGACAGTAGGGTCCACCCTGCAAGGCACGGTCGGTAGGAGCTGCTGTCTCTGAAGCACATGTAGATGGCATTCTCAAGGAGAGGATCCTCGAGGACCAAGGGCTTCAGCTGCTTCTGAAATGCCATTGGTGGGAGGAGTGGCCCAGAAATCTCCATGAAATCTCAATTAAATGTCCATTAAATGTCCATTAAATGTCCATTAAGTGTATCATTAAGTGTTCTTTGAGTTCTTTCATTTGCATAAAATTGCAGTGTTTTGGTGATGCCAACAGGATCCCACGGAATATGTGGAGCTGGACTCCGAAGCAGCCTGGGGCCTTGGCCGATTGAGATGGTATGGCTATGGGCAGTGGAATCGATAGATACGATATGGAGAGATTTCAATAGATTTCAATTGACAATGCACCAATCGTATCCAATGGAAATACATTATCCAAATCGTATCATTGATAGTGGATGACAATGGACCATAATGTGTGATACATATTGATACATCGAAACTCCTCAAGTTGTCGACAAAGAACTTCTCTTTGTCGCAGCAGAATGCTGCAGCGGTGCCGCTTAGCCCATTGTCTTGCTGGATCAGAAGCTGGCGGGAAAGCGCTTGGCCTGGAAACCCGGGCCGTCCAGGCTGATCTTTTGGGGAACCTTGGAAGTAAGACATCAGTCACTGATAGTCACTGTACATCTTATAGTCATCTATTATCATCTTATTAGTGTTTCCACTAGGGTGGATAGTTGCGTTCGAGGAACGAGAACTTCGATGAACTTTGGACATTTTGCAGGGCTATGCGTGGCTATGCCATTTGTGGAAGCTGGATTTTTTGGACGGGAAAGAGAGAGAGAGAGAGAATCTTTAACCGGATACCGTCAAGATCCCCCCCAGGCAAACTTCCATTGCTGACCACCACTGATACCACTGGGATCCACTGTGTGGTCAATGAAATTCTCCAGGTGCTGATCACCAACAATGATTGGGAGTACACCAGGAGGACTTTCCAGCAGCAAAGCTTCTTGAGCATCGAGCACTATGCTTGACCCCACCTTCTGTATCCTTCTGTGCCATATGTCACCAAACCTGCTGCAATGCCCCAATGCCATGTGCAGTACAGGGTGTCTTCTTTGTGAGGTCAGCTGTCAGAAGTTTCCATGTTGCATGATTTTAGAAATTCTTTGGATCATATGATATGGAAAAGCGTGGAGTACGATGCACTCTGACAAGTCCAGAGATGTTAAAAAAAAAAAAACATCAGTTCGCTGTTAGGTTGTAACCCATTGTAACCGCAGGATCGTGTGCCTTTTTAACCGATACTCTTTGCATCTTCATGGCTAAGATTTACATTTTTCCACGGGAATCATTTCAACCGACAGGATGATGAGCTACGCCTACGACCGCTATCTGCCGCAGCAAATCTCAGATTGCAACTGCATCAAGTGCAAACATTGCTTGGGATTTCCGGCACTTGGGAGTTCCATCGCAAATGCCATTTTTAGATAGATTATAACTGATTATAAATGATTATAATTTAACATACGTATGACATGACGTTTGTATAGTTTTGTTAGTTTTGTTCATTTTTCCCATTTATTAATTTGCTCACTTCAATCAGCATCGGAGTTTCATCTCGTTTCATTTTGGCATTTGGAATGAATGTCGCACTGCGGCACGTTGTAGGCACTTCCATGTCCCAATCCGTGACCCCCGCTTCCCATATCTTCCCATGGCCCGGCTTAGTCTTGAGGCCAGGCTTGACTTGGCGCTCGCTCTTTGATGTGGCATCTTGGCTCCATCGTCACGCCATCGCTGGGGGCACTGAGAGAATGATCCAAACATTGCGATGGAGCAGGTCATCACCAATGCGCAGAAGCCAGACTTTTGGACTCTCAGGAGCCTGCAGCCTGTGCTTTGAGTTGCATGGTTTGGAAACATTCGTCCTTCAAAAACTCTTACGGAAGCACTTGCGATGGCTTGACCAGGATGCCTTTGTGGGAAGTCATTGATGAGGCTCCAGCTGATCGACTTATGACTTCTCCAGGGTTTTGAAGTCAGCCATGGATGCCCGATGATGGCTGACAAGTTGAGCTCCATTCTCAATTTAATTTGGAATATTTGGAGCTGCTGTGCTAAACGTGTACCTTTTTTTCTCAACCGGAAATCACCCCCGACTCATTCCTAATGGGGATCATCCTCAGTGATAAGTTGTGTAAGTTGTGATAAGATTGATATCTCTGGGCTCCAAAGCAACTCCACCAATGCAGCGCAAAAAGCGCCTGTAGCAGGAACGGGGCCTCACTCATTCTACACCACGTGCAAAGATGAAGGTGCCGTTGGAGGATGGCCCTTGCCCATGAGCCATGCTGATTGGCATGTCACGTGAGGGACATGGCTAGAGCGGCTGAACAGAGTGTGTTTTTGATGTTGTTCATTTTTGTGGTTTCAATATGTGGCAACTGAACTGATGATTTCACTTAATTTTGGTTGACTATTTGGGATGAACAACCCCACTATATCCCACTAAGATTCTTTGGGGTCTTGCGTTGGCCCAGGCGGGCAAGGTCTATTGCGGCGGTCATGCGCGAATGGTGGAGGAGTGCTTCGGATACGGAGGGCAACAGGTGCGAAGATCGGACGGGGTGACAGCTTCTCAAAATTGGAGTAATGTCAACCCTGGATTAATAACCCCTAGATTGTTTAATTGGAAGGGTACCCCCTAATTAATAAACCAGGGTTTATTAATCCGGGGTTGACACTACCCGCAAAAACATTGATCTTTCTGGTAAATGTGACATGTCTAATGTATGATATATATGATGTTAGGCCCCCATAGAACCCCCATTTTAATGTTATAATGTTTTATAAACCACCTCTATACTACCGCATATACCTGCAAACTTGGAGTCAAATACTTAGGAGAGTTCCAGGCAGTGAGTATCGCTGCTTACGAATATTTGTCCCATGATTACTTTACATTTACATATTCATTTTTCGACTGCACTGCAGAAGATCACCTGCTTTAGAGGAATTGTACCAGATGTACAGAGGGTCCAAATGATCTCGCTCTGATGGTTAGGTGATGTATGTTGGAGACCATATCTATGCAGATACGACACTCGGCTGAAAGATCATTGCCGATGACACTTGTGTATTGAACTGCCAGCTTCCAGAGGAACAGTTCAATGCCATGATGGTATCCGGAAATCCTATGATATTTGGTGGGTTTTCGGACTGAGGCATAATTAGATTCGGATAGATGATAGATGGTACATGATGGTACTGATATGATCTGATAATATCTGATATATGTACTGATATATGTACTGATGGTGCTCAGGAACGTGGCAAAGTCCATTGTTCAATGGCAAACCTGTCTCATCATGCGCGAGCTTGAGGGCGAGGTGCTGGGCTTGGCAATTTGAGCGCCATCATCGTTCAACACCTAGCCCCAAAAGCTCTTGCAGTCGAAGGTGGAGAGAATCCGAGAAGTGTGACAGAGAAGTCAGAGAAGTTCTGAGAAGTTGCAAAACAATTCTTTCCGAACTCTCAACATGTCCACTTCAGGTCCGAGCTCTCGCCCAGACGCAACAACGTCGGAAGGAACTCGGGGAACTGTTGGGCCATCCCAGCAATTTGACAAAAGGTGAGAGGTGATCGGAGCATATCGGAGCAGACCCGCCACTGTTTCTACTGCTAGATCGGCTAGCAGTATGTTGGTTGATGTTTGGTGTTCATTCCACTTCAGCTGATCAAACTCTCTGAGAAAGACATTGGAAGACTTTGGAAATTTGATCAGGGATGATCCGCGATACAACTGTGTACAAGATCGATGATGACGGACTCTGACGGACGTTTTGAAACATATTTCAGACAGGACACCCCTGTGCTATTCTCATGTTCCTTCGTGCTTTTTATCCAGAAGTGCACATTGCAACGAGTTGATCATCAGAAAGACATGTACTTAGCTGCTACTGCGTGGATAGATTTTCTTCAGATGGCGAAGTTTCAGGGCTCAAGGGGGTCATTGGTCGGTAGCGATATTTTATGAATTTTATGGTATTTTAATTATTTAATGTATTTTATGGATATTTATGGTATCTCATTTCAAGCTGGCTTTTCCTTTGCCAAAATGCATTTCCACCCAAAACCCATCCAAGTATTATTCTTTTCCTAAAATAAATTCGCAAACTATTTCGCACGGTCCTATCCTAAGCGAATTTCGATCCAAAAGTTCGGGGCGCTTCCTTCAACTCCTTCTCGAGTTCCGCCTTCTCTTCACCGATCTTTCTCGCTTCCTCCAACTTCCCTTCTGAAGCACGGTGTTGTGTTCCGCTAACTTGTGAGCATCGTTTTCGAAGTTCTGAGCTTTATTCTCTAAGTTCTGCTGCTCGTGCGAAGTGGAGTGAACCAAGCTTTGCAATTCTATATTCTCCATCCGCAACCGCGCTCTTCTGCCCTCCGACCTGATAATAGGTGCATCACTGGCTTAAAAAGTTGCCGCGCTGCCTCCACAGAATGGAGAGCCACCCATCCCCTGTACGCAATCCTTGAGAAGAGCAGACTTGAACGCAGAGATTGCACGGGTGGTGCAAATTGTCCGCAGGGGCTGCAACACCAATGCTCAAACAATATATATATGATCATATATAATAACAATCGTGAAAGAACAATGACATTTTGATTCCATGTCCCTATACCATCAATTTCTGCGTGAGCATCTTTGGCACACACTATACATCAATGTTCCGGGTTCATTTTGTGACCCTTCACTGGGATTCTATTCATTCTTTGCCATTCTTTGCCCATTTCCGTCCCAAAGGTTTCACCATGGATTTCTTGGGGCGGCTGGAATTTTAAGGCTGGTGCGCCGTGACAAGCTGTTACAGCAGCGTGGCATGTGGGGGAGCCCAGTGGAGCTGTTTTTTTGTTGGGCTGTAGCAATTTTCTGACTGGACAACACCTAGACAACAGCTACTCTGGCTGTGCGTTGTGAGCATGGATAGATATGGATAGCATGGCACATGATGGCACATGGCAAGAAAGCGCTTGCGCAAAAACCATCAAACACCTCATTTTTTTGATGTAAATGATGACCTCCGCCAGGAGGCGGGTGAAAGCTGGTCGGCAACGCCTGGGAATCTCCACGGAATTCTCTTTCGGTGCCAAGCTGAGCCCGGGAATGGACATTGCGAAAGACTCACGGCTCCCCATTTTTGCAGAAAAGAAATGCATGGTACCCTCTGGTAAACTAACATAGCTATTGAAAATGGTCATTTATTGTGGATTTACACACTAAAAATTGTGATTTTCAACAGCTATGTTAGTTTACCAGAGGGTAATTACTGAAGAATGCGACAAAGAACTCAAATGTACCATAATGTACCCAAGTTAGGGACAGAAGTGGAATGTATACAAACACCAAGTGCCTAGCATATCGGTGCATGTAGGAATATCACAAGATGTTTCTGCAATATTTACTACATAATGCCAAGATCGTATTGATAACCCCCCTCCACCCAGAAGCCCCCAAATAATGGGCAGAAAAAACAAAATGGGATTCATGAGATTTGGAATGGGATTCATGAGATTTACTTGTAGTAGGAGAAATGCTTTGAATCCATTCGTTTTCCAATGAGATTCATGGGATTTTGTATGAGAAATGCTTTGAATCCATTTGTTTTCGACTGCTTTTTGAATCCATTTGTTTTCGACTGCTTTTTGAATCCAAGAATTAGGATTTCCAGAAGGGTGTTGTTTAATAGGAGGTGACCACCCATGTTGATTAGTAGATATTAATACAGAGGGACCAACTCAAAGCAGTATTGCCATGTTTTTTCTGGAATGTGGGTGTTGGTTAATTCGGGCTATTTATTGATATGAACATGACATTACCACATTTATCCAGATTTGATAGATTTTAATATATTTTGATAGCATATATGAAAAAATGTAATATAGATACATTATTTGCGATAAAATGATATATATATATATATCTATACAGAGAGAGAGATATAGATATCAATATAGATACATTATAGATACTATAATATTTAATATACCCTCTGGTTATTTAACATAGCCATGGTATAGACGGCCCATAGAAATAGATGGTTTACCTATTAAAAATGGTGGATCTTTCCATGGCTATGTTAGTCATAACCAGTTCGCCAGAGGCTTGCAACCAGCGCATCATCCCATGGAGGTTGTTCGATGGGGGGATATTCTGGAAGATTGAGGACATATTGGAAAAAAAACCTGGTAAACCTACAAAAAAACGATGGAAAATCACCATTTTCAATAGGTAAATCCACTATAAATGGGCAATTTTCAATAGCTATGTTAAATTGCCAGAGGGTAGATATTGCTGAAGCATCTCAAAACAATTCCAGACTGGAGTTTCTTTGAGCGGGTTTTCCAAGACTCAGGGTTGCCGTCACCAGCCTTTCCTCGGCATATTTGGAGGAGTTGAGTTTCGACCACTGCTGACCATTGATTTGGCTCAATCCTTTCATGGAAGGATGCTTCTCATAGTGTTGGGTCAACATATTTGGGAGCAATCGCATTTTTTTCCCGGGGATAAATTCATACTGCTGACATAGAAATGAGCCAAATCTCCTCAATGATTAGCTTTGCTGCAAGACAACGTCGAACAGACTTAGCAAGACCTGGCAGTCGCACACCCTTCCCAAGTCCATGACTTCAGAAGATCAAAAAACGAAGTGCTTTATCCTATCACAACCACTGATCTTCCAAGATCCTCAGCCTCAGCCAACCTCGCCACCCTAAGCGCGCAACCAACGGCCACACGTTTGACACAGCTCGAGGGAGGACTTGAGGCCATGGCTGCCATTTGGCTAAAGCGACGGAGGGAGCTTGCGCCGCTTGGACTGGATTGGTGGATGGCTGCATCATCATGGCTAAGAAGAGCATCGTAAAGTATCCCTACCCTGCGAAAATCATCCCAAAATTAGCATGATGTTTTTCTTTCTTTGTATCGAAGGGTTTTGAGGTGTGCGGCTTCGCTTTCAGAACTCTCTTCACTATCTATCTATGATAGACTGCTGTCTCCGTGATATGCTTCAATGATAATGCAGAGAACAGAGCGAGGACTCTTTGCTGTTTGTCGGTTTGTCATTCGCTTGCTTTTCTGAGAAAAACTGTTCTTCTGATGAGTGTCCTGAAGACATGAAGAAGGTTGAAGAAGCCGATTCTCGGAGTGTCCAAGTCTCCAGTCAAAGTTTCACGCCTTCCAAGGTGTAGCGTGTCCAGACGTATGCTTAATGATCCCATGTCCGGTATTCAAAACAAGTTATCAATAAATGCACCGCTCATTCACGGTAAAAGGGCTCCAGGGAACATGAGTTAACAATGTTAACATGAGCCATCCCTGCCCATCGTGCAAGCATTTGCAAGCAGCTTGGAAACCATCCAGGTATATGATGAATGCTTCGGAACTCCAAAGGTGGGCAGGTAGGGTAGGGCGTTCCCAGGCTCCCAGGCAGATGAGAGAGGGTCTTTCTGCATATTTGCACCTTGTTAGTTCTTGATGATGCTAGGATGGAACATGGAAAAAGGAGATGTATTGAGCCATTGAACATGTTCGCCCCAACCCGGACGTTGCTCCACATGTTCAATCGTCATCATGATGATGATGATGATGATTAATTGCATCATGATCCTTATCACATTAAAATTTGCCACCCCCTCTGAACAATATGTTGATTGGGGTAAAAACATCAACTATATCTCCATGAGGGATCAACATTCGCCACCCCCTATCTTCATGAGGGATCAAAATGTGCCACCCCCTATGAACAATATGTTGATTGGGGTAATAACATCAACTTGATCAAAAATATCCACCCCCTATGAACAATATGTTGATTGGGGTAATAATTAACATCAATTTTATCTTCATAATGGATCAACATTTGCCACCCCCTATGAACAATATGTAACAATATGTTGATTGGGGCAATAGCATCAACTTTATATTCATATCCACCTGAAGTCAGACGCGGCGCAACGTCAGGGTTGCAGCGAACATATTTAAAACATGCATCATGTAGTCGGGTTCATCCATTTTGCCTTCGGTTCATTCAGTTCAACATAGTTCAAGGGAAGTGATGCAAAGTGAGACCTTCCACTGGAGGGTGGCTCAAGCACTGAGTCCACTGGCGAGGTCTGAAGAGGAAGCAGAGGCCAAGGCCGACCGAATTCCCAAGGAATCTTCAAAGGTTGCGGCCATCCGCCTCTTGGCTTTGCAGATTTACTTCCAAAAAGATGCTGAATTTACATGAATTTACTATAATTAACTTGACTCCGAAAGATGCGGAAAGTTTGAAAGGATAGCTTTTTTTTCCTGAATCACGAGGCATTTGTGCAGGTGGTCCGGTGGTGTTGGCTTGGATCTTCTTGGTCTGCTCTGGTTTGGAATCAGCTCTAAGACTCTAGAATGTCGGCCGCCCAATCGCTGCTGAACTCAAGGCAGACAAGTCTATGAGAATTCTCAAACCATCGACGAATCTGACTTGGAGTTCTTACCTAAACCCACCCCTCCAGGAGCTGCGTCATGTCAATTCATGACACCTCTGAATGATGCAACACTTTTGAAGAGTTTCCTGTGCCCTTCTGCAACTGCTGTTCAGCACTTCAGCGAAGCCGTTTCAAATCCACAGAGAATAAGAGTGCATTATTCCTCCGCATTCCTTTGTGCCTGGGTGCTCGCAAAGTACAGGGTATGTCAAACCGTTACTTGATTCATGCAAAAAACAGAAGACTCGGAGGAGATGAACAAGCTACATCAAGCTACATCAAGCTACATCAAGCTACGCCATTCAAAGGGGCTAAAATACCTGCAAGACAACTTCAAAAACATGTTCTTGGACTAAGACTTTAAGACTCCAGACATCTCCAGACCTAGCGTGCCCGCCTTTTGAGAGGATCTGTAGCGTCACAGCAGGGCTCACGCCCAGCAAGTCAAGGCTGGGGTTCACTGTTGGAGTCCAAATGGTGTTCTGGTTGGTGGTTTGGAACATGAATTTTTATTTTTCCATATATTGGGAATATTTTGGGACTAATCATCCCAACTGACTATAATATTTTTCAGAGGGGTAGGTCAACCACCAACCAGTGTTAAATGTTGTTAATATATGCTGTAGCTACCGGATGGAGCTTGGATATCTTGGGATCCAACTGTTGTTCATTGAGGTCAGTGGGGTTGAGTTTTGAACAAAAAAAACCCTTCCGTAAAAGATTTGAATCGACTTTGACGCGCATTCTTTGTTGGTCAATAAAGGCTTCTGAATTTCCAAAGTTGGCGTTCCTGGATCGCACCAGGTGCGTTGAACGTGTCCGAACCATCGCCTCACCACACTGCCTCAGAAGGCGACGGAAGGGTGACGCTGGATGGGTGGGTTTTTACACTCCTTGAGATGAAATTGGGTCGCTCCTTGGCCTTGGTCCCCAATGGAATCACATTGAAAGCACAATCGTATCAATGATGTTTGATGTGTTAATGTTAGGTGCTACTTGTACTTGTTCTTCTCAAAAAGATGTTTGCCACTTGTGTTCCACTTTGCTGATATTGAATTCGTGGGTCAGTTGGGTCAGTGGTTTCGGCATTTGTTATTCCTCGAATCCGAGTCACTGCTACCCCCAGGTGCGCCGACCACACCACTGCCCGACATGCTGAGCCCTGCAAGCCCAGGATCTGTGAGCATGGGTTGGGGGACTCGGCTCGGCACGACATCACAGTGCTGGTTAGCACTGGTTTCTCTTGATTTCTTGGAATAAGTCACCCTTATGATTGTGAACTAATTGTGAACCAAGATTGCTTCATAAGTTTTGGTTCTGCCCCATTAAGATCTGAGGATCGCTTCTGACGAATGAAGTGTGATGAAGTGTGCTAATCATCACATACACCTTGTGCACATAGTGTGGTACCCATCCGTAGGATGAAATTACGCTGCTCACAGATACGCTGGTTCTTGCTGCTTGTTGGAAACACTTCCATGGACAAAGTCTGATAATGCGACTCACGCCAGCCCTGTAGCTTCATTGTGGTTGAAAGTTGGGATTTGCCAAGCGGACTGTCTATTTTTATCGCCCAGCGCGGCAATCAAAATACCACGACTTTGTGAAATCAATCAATAAGGAACTAGCAAAGCTGTTTCTTAAAGAAAACCTAGACTATGTATAATCATGTATGTATGTCAGTTTCTTCCATTATACAAGTGCATTCTATTGGATAGTTACATAACATAAATTGTATTGAATGTCTATACATGGCACACAGATGATTGGTTAGATTGCGCACACCAATTCCCTATGGTGCAGTCCGCATGGTGCCAGTTTGACACCCATGTGCATCGAGGCATTGCTAGGAGGCGCTCCTCAGTCAACCTTCGAGAGCCGCTGCCAGACACTGCGATTTGGCGAAAATTGAGGGGAGCCTCCCCATTGATGGTATATCATGGTATATCATGGTTTATCATCATTCATTTTCCCATTCATATTCCTGATGAAGCCATGCCTATTTGGAGGTTTACTCCATGGACACAGCCATTTGGTAAGTGATGGCATGGTGACTGCCCCATGTGACTTTTCAGGAAGGGGCTGTGATCGATTTTCTGGAGAGACGGCGCGTGGTCGCCACAAAGACGTTTGTTGTGAAGATGAAACTCGTTTGCAAAGGGAACAAGGCATGCTGCGCTGGCGCAGCCTAGAGAGATAGACATAAAATGGATCAAAATGGAAATGTTTCGTGCGATGTTGATCCGTTGCGTACCATTTTAACATAGTTTAACCAATAATAAGCCATTTCTCAGCTGCAGTATTTGAGCCATTGAGCACTTTTGTATCTTGACTGGTAGGGCTTGGGTCATGAATGGCCAATTTTCGACCAGTTTCCGACCAATTATCGGATCTGCGAGCCACACGAGCCACAGTGGAATTCTTTACTGGTCCGAGTCCTCAGGTGGCAGAAGAACCGAGGAATTCTGACAGGCAGGATGGTGTCACATAACTAACATTTCTGAATGACACCACCGTTTTTATGGAGGTTGTTTCTTTCTCTTCCCAGGGATTTTGTGGAAATTCAATGAAATTCATGGAAATTCTTTGCCCCTCACGGCATGTTTCAAGCTCCATGGCTCTGGTCTCAGGGGATATTGTGATACCTGCCTATGATGAGCTGCATCTCATCACCCAGGCGTGGCTAAGACCTGGATCCTTTTGTCGTTGCAGGCCGTTGGGGACTGGGTAGGTCCTAAGAGCACCACAGCCTGACGAGAGTCTCATCGTCAGCGAGTGCCGCTTCTTGTTGGAGGTGGAGGAACTCGCTTCGGCCACCTGGCTGCGTCAGAGGGGATGGGTGGATGGGTGGATGGTAAGATGGCTAGAATCATTTCTTACATTATCTTATCATTATCTTATTGTTGATTGAGATTTAGAGGGGATCATCTGGGATCATCCATGGAGATTTCGTGGAGGGGATCTAGATCAGGTCCTGAAGATCCGTAGACCTGCCGGGTCCTGGTTTTTAGACATGATGGCACCCAAATCAAGCGAAAATGGTGAAACCATATGATCCATATGTTTCCATCTTGGATTTACCCTCTGGTAAACTAACATAGCTATTGAAAATGACCATTAATAGTGGATTTTCCCATTGAAAATGGTGATTTTTCATAGTTATGTGGCTGTTTACCAGAGGGTAGCCCAGTTCCAACCAAAATCCTCAAATCATCAAATCCTTCCCTGACAGCCTGACGACTTGCAGATGGGTTGGATCCGTAGACGAGGCCATTGGTTGGATCACTACGCGTGAAAACAAAGCCCTGACGGGTCCGGGGCAGTGGCCCAAGACCTCTTCGGCCCGTTTCAAGGAATGGGAGACTTGGCCTTAAATTTCTCAGGTAGGTTCAATGGAAATCATGGATTTACCCTCTGGTAAACTAACGTAACTATGGAAAATCACCTTTTTTATTGGGAAAATCCACTATAAATGGTCATTTTCAATAGCTACGTTAAATTACCAGAGGGTACTATGGATTAATGATTAAATGATTAATATATGGATTCTTGGAGACAATGATGATTACATAAATTACATATCACATATCCTTCTCTTACAGATTCTATATGCTAGAATGTTCTCCGCATGGCAGAAAGGTTGGATGATCTTTGGTCCCTGCAGCTCTGTTTCACCACTGGACGCTGCAAGAAGCCATCTTGTTCCCGAAGTTAGGTGGTTCATTGACGGGTGATGTTTGTGTTGGAACTGCGCTTTCTGATGTGGGAAAGTTTCGGAGAAATTCGGAGACTTATATACGTATATATATATATATATGTATATACGTATATAGTATGAATTAGTTCACTATGTTCACTGGCCACTTTTCCCAGGATGCTCCGTTCAGGGATGGATGTCCTCCCATTCTGCTCCCATTGGGAACGAGGTGACCTCCTTGATGAAAATGGAAAAGACTTGCCGAGAGATGGAACGCCAGGCGTGCATCTGCTAGCCAACCTGCACAGCCAGCAAGATTCCACTGGCATAGTGTGGCATCGTCTATAACTGTCGTATACTGTTGTGACTTGAGTGGGCTATTCCGATTCTTACATATCCATCAGCACCAAACCATGGCAGAACAATTAATAGACAGGTGAATGCTAGCACAGGATCTACATAGACTTTGTACATAGACTTAGTTTATCTTAGTTTCCTGATATGTCCTGATGTCCTGGCGAACTCGACTGGGACCCTTCGACTTGCTCCCAGAGATCAGCCTCTTGGAGGCACGGGCCTCGACTGTTCGATTCAAATACCTATACTCTGGTGCCTTGGCTTGTTGGGTCAGCTCCGTGGTACTCGTTGAGGATCACCATGGATGACCATGGATGACCGATGACTGGGCTGGTTGAATTGTTCTGAGCTTCTCAAAGTAATCTAAGTGATCGGAATTTGGGGGTAGATGTGAGATGATATGAGATTTACTAGTATATAGAAACCTCCAACAAACTAGAATATGATAGAAGAGTAGCATCTTACTATACATCTTATCACCCAAACATAATATATTGCGCATGGGCTCTGTGTTTGAGGGGCGGCTATGCGCATCCCCGTTTAGTCCAAACGAGAAATCTCTGCTTGTCCAGAGCTCCACAATAGGATACACTAGGCGGTGGCAAGCACTTCGAACACGGCAACCAATCGGTATTGCCTGCCGGCTTCCATGCAAAGCACCGCAGTACATTAACTACCGGCTCGGCTCCTTGTCAGCCTCATCAACTACTGGAAGAAACAAAAGACATGCATGTCTTGAGCACTTGCGCCCAAAGACCCTAAGCATGAAAACAAACAAATCAAACAGGAGGAAAACGGCAGCCGGGACCACCTCCGGGCTCAAGTGGTCAGTGAGTGCCCCAACCGTGTCCGCGCAGCGTGCAAGCTGTGATATCCAGTGTGCCAAATAGCCATTGACTTGCTCCAAACATTTCGCCGCTCCCATGACCTATCTGTCTTGAAACCTGACTTGCAGGGGCATCGCAGAACCGACACGCCAACCGGCGTTGCCAAAGTATGACCAGTTGATTCCATACCTGAGTTGCATGCTTGGCAGTATGACCGCAGCTTCCACCAAACTGTTGTCCCGAGAAGTGTTGCAGTAACTTTTGCCGGTGCTGGAGCAATCTCTTTGGCATCTTGAATCTCCAACAAGGCCTTGGCAAAGTCGTCCGCAAGTCTTGCGTAAGCACCTGGCTTCAGAACCGAAGTATCAACGACAGAGATCTTGCGCAAAGTGTCCCCACAGGCGCTTGGGAAAGCAGGAAAAACCTGTCCGTTGCACCCAGACATACCCAGACCCTTCGCGATCGTCATGTCAGAGCACGACATCTTCACACAGCATGTTTGAGCCCCTGAGAGCGTAGGAAGATATTTCGAAAGGGAAGATAATGGATGATAATGGGATACTTGGAGCATCCAACCAATTGCAATCGGTGTAGCTCACCGCCCAAGAAGATCGACATGGCATACTAACCTCCCAAACATCTGCCGGCACGGTGCGCCACTGGTAGGATTTGGGCATATTTGGGCCGACACTATCCAAACAGAAAAATAAGAATATATATATATATAATACCCGCAAATAGTGAATTATTTTTGGGGTTTCCTGTATATTTAACATATTTTAACATGATTCAATTTCTAGTGACAGCTACAACCTGCTACAACCTGGGCCGCCGAGGGATGCATCCGACAACTCCACGGGATTTCTCCTTCCAGCATCGGGTGCGAGTCGTGGTGTCTCGGATCGCCCCGGTGGCGGAAGCAGTGAGTAGTTGACCCGCTGACCATTGGTTTAAAATGATGGTTTAAAATGGTGATTCAATGGTGATTTAATAGGAATTAATGGGATAAATTAGTATATATGATGGTATACCCCCTGGTTATGACTAACATAGCTATGGAAAATGGATGAAAATGGCCCATGTACAGATTCGATTTTCCCATTTAAAACCTCCATTTATAATGGATTGTCCATAGCTATGTTAAATAACCAGAGGGTAAAACAACCATTATTAAATTATTGTAATCCAATAGTAATCCATCATGGGAATCCTATGGTTATGGTCGATGTTGTGGAGTATAGTGTTATATAGTGTTACTATTGTTTCGGTTGTTGTTATACTATCCAATATATATGGATTATAATCCATGATGGGACTCCCCATGAAACAACCAGTATCAACAAATGAGAATGCTGCAAACCTATGGCAACTCAGCATGCGACGTTCGGCTTGCACCATTCCAAGGATTTTTGGTACGAGTACCATAAGGACCTTGCAAGAAGGGGAGGGCTTTGCGAGGGGAAGCGAGGTAATTATCGATGAAGCAGAATCATAGTGGACGACGAAAATTATTTTGGAACATATCACAGCATATATATTATGAATGGGATGTACCAGTTTAAAGTCCTGAAAGTCCTGAAGCTCAAGTGAACATAGTGAACATCCAGTTTGGGAAACAGCCTCCAGGTGTAGACATTGAGAGTTTGTGGTGGCTTGGTCATGGTTCTGCAGATGTAGAAGCAGTCAAGCAATGAGGAGGTGTTTGTTTAAGGAGGGCTTTATTTTGAATTATTTGTTCGTTTTGGGCATTTTTTTTGATTTCTGTTTCCCTGCTTCTTTGCTTTTCTGCTTCTCTGCTTTTTGCTTTTCTGCCCTTCCCTGCTTCTCTGCTTTTATACTGTAGTTCTTTGCTTCTCTGCTTCTCCACTGTGGTGCCTCTTTGCTTCTCCGCTTTTCTGCTTTTCCAGCTTCTTTGCTTTCTGTTGTCCCTGCTTCTTTGCTTACCTGCTTTTCTGCTTCTTTGCTTACCTGTTTTTTTGCTTCTCTGCTTTTCCCTCTTTTTGTGTTTCTCATACTGCAGATAATCCTTAAGAAACATCATATGAATAGACCCTAGATCAACCATAAATAAACCCCGAACCAACCAAAGAAACACTAAAACAACTCCAAGGACACCCTAAACACTCCCTAAATAAATTTGACACTATATAATACTATATAATCCTAAAATATCCTAAATAAACCTTACACCAGCCCTAAATAGATCTTAAACCTGACCTAAACAAATTTTAAATCACCGCTAAACACACCTCAAACCAATCCTGAATAGGTCCTACACCAACTCTAGATAGATCCTATAAACCAACCCTAAATAGGTCCAGAACCAACCATAAATAGATCTTTAACCAAACCTAAATAAGACCGAAAACAAGCCCCAAAAAGATCCTAAACTAACCATTCAAAAAACTAAATAAAACATAAGTTTTTAAAACAAACCCTTAAACTTAAATCCAAACAAAACCCCTAAACTAACCCTAAAACCAACCCTAAATGAACCCTAGTTGCAAACTACCATGTTACATGAACAGTTCGAACTCAAAAATGCTGCAAGTACCCATTGAAACGGCACCTTCCAGCTCCAAAATTTTACAAATTCCACCAAAATGTTGCAAAGATAGTTAAAATGGAAGCTTCCAGCTCCAAAATGCTGCAAATAGCAAGGAAAACGGGCAGAAAAGCAGATCCAAAAAAAAAAAACGAAACGGGGAAAACATAATTCCCAAAACAATTCTTGACCCTTTGTCAATTTCATAATGTTCTGCCGTTCCTGCCGTGATGAATCATGACTTCAAATATATGTTCTAATTACATCTAATTACCCGCAATGTAGCTGTGCTCATTTTGCCACACGTGGCATAGCGCAGGATGCTTGGAACACAAAGTGCCTTGACTGACTGCAGAGTTTGAAGCCGCAGACAAGTGGAGCTGGTTCACTAGCGGGCGGGCTTGAGTTCGAGTTGACCAATCATTCGCTGCGCATAGATATTGATAGATATTGTAGTCATGATTACTGTATACATACATACAGATATACAGTGATATACATATGGTGGAGTGCAATGTAGGAACATTTGCTGTTATTGTCTGTGATTTTGACACATGTTTTGAGACTCGTAAAACTGAACGAGAAAATGGTCGGGTCTCGGATCTTTTTGCGTCGCCGTCGTTCGTGAATTGAGGCATCCTGGGCTCAAGAGGACTGGGATTCCATTGGTTGAAGCAGGGAATTTTCGGGAATGATCCATTTCATCACTATAGTAATGTCATCATCCCAGCAACCCCCATAAACCCATCCAGCAACCCTACGTAAAACGCACCAGTAAGATAAACGATCTATTTCTCTGCAGATTGCGCAGTTAAACAAATCCATTGATGTGATAAACACGACCAACCGATTTTGGTGATGGTATGCAGGGGAAAGCACTGAATGTTCTATCTTGACAGATGTCATCTTAAATTCCTACTTATTTACTACTGTGAAGGAGTGGGGATTGGCAGGTCACATCACCTGTGCACTTGAGACTTTGATAGGTTCAAAGTAGAGTTTAATGTGTAGGAATTGATGTGTCGAATCAAGCCCTGGCGAACCTTCCCTGAAGTCAAAGTTAGATCCAACAGCCCAACCACACCAGGGGGAGAAACAACGAGAAAACAGAATATCAGATCTTATCACAGCCCATCACTGTACGAGACATGAGGAAGGTCCACGCTTTCTCTCAGCCGTGGTCCCAAGCGTTTGCAGGAAAGGCTCAGCCGGCTCGATGAAGGCTGACTAGGGGGAGCCAAGAGCAGTTTATCCTTTCTAGTGGCTAGTCATACTTCAAAGCCTCCACTATGTGGCGATTCGGCGTTCCCACATGTTTTCAAGGCTTCTAAATTTGGACCTGCGTATCTATCTATCATATATGTTTGCCTGGCTGGCTGGCTGGCTGTCTATCTACACGTAACACGTATATTTACATGACATAGACATAGACGTATACCGTATATTTAAAGAACATTTTCCTGAGATTGTAGTTGGCAGTCACGGTGCGAAGGTCAACTCCTTGGCTCAAAGTGTTGCAGGTTGCAAACCCTGGCAGTTTGCCTCCACAGCATCATATCAAGAAGCAGCTTTCAACCAGACGCATGGCTGGAATTCAAAGACTGGAGGTGCAAAAGATTGCAAAAGTGTTTATTTTCCCAACCCTGCTGTGAAGCATCGAGAGACCGCATATGGACTGCAGTTGGATTTGTGCAATTAATTCAACAGTCGTTGGGCATGCCACCCAAAGCAATGAAGAAACAGACTCTTTTTCTGTGGCACTCCGGACTGGTTGTCAGCCACTATTCATGTTCACAATTTCCCTGCTGTAAGCGGCTTCATACTCATGATCTGATGGCATGTAATTCCGTTTCCTGAATATGGCTTGTATGGATTTGTATGTCATACCAATTCCAGCTGGTATGTTTAAAGAGTTAGCCAGACAGCCCTTGAGGAAGAATGATGAGCAGGTCGCATACATCTTTGCTTCGTGATGCCGGTTCTGGTGCAGTGTGCTCGCTGCCGCCGGCCCCTTGACCGGTGTGGTTTTGGTTGCGTCATACTGATATCAAGGGATGACCAAATCAAATGGACGAGTTTCTAGAGTGAAGCTAAGAATTTAAGATGGCACGATTGGTCCGATCATTTTGTGGCTGTTGATTTTCTCCCTTGGGAAGTCCCTTGGGAAGTGATCATATCATTGCAGGTTGCATCAGCAGGTTCGCATTGCTTAATGGGATCCTTCCTGGTCAAAAGGTGGACAACGCCACCCGGGAGCGCTACCTGAAGCTGTGCAATGGGCTGACGGCGACTCCTTTGCCAATTCCCTTCGTGTTCCTTGGCGATCAGATCGTCTTCCCCCCGTTTGATGTTTGCGGCTGCCATCCTCCGGTGAGGAACGTTCCCAGTTGAGACTGACAACATCCTTCCAAAGCTGCACCTGAATTCACCGCCTTAGCCTTGAATAGCTTGAACATCGCACGTGGCACTGGATAGGTGTGTATAGATGAATGTCCATTCATTTCGATTTTTTGTCATGCAGAGGGCACCGGTGTGAAACATGAACCAATTTATATATCCAAACTTTACCATCAATATCATTTTAAGGGATGCGATCTACGATAAGCTGATGCCAGAAATGCTTCCGCCTGTATCATCCTGCCATCCAAGGATTGGGGAAACCAATGATTTGGACCTGGCGCATTTGGATTTGAGCGACATGGAGCTGTTGGCTGCTCTGTGCGAATTGGGTGGTCCATTGGGTGCTCCATCCTGTTGAGACTATTAAGAAATGCAGGAGCTGTGTTTAATCAGCTTGGGATACATTTATTTGGCATTTATTATATATATATATAATTATATAATATATATATAATATATATATATATATATAATATAATATATATATATCATTTATTGGGATTTCAGAGTGCATGTTGCTCAGCTCAAGGGGCCCGTCATCGATCTTGCATCATGGCCCAGGCTGTGGCTGAGACGTTGCCTACAGTAGATATGGTGAAGAAGGCCATGCTGAGCATCGGTGGGGATGGTGATGCTGAGTGAGGGCAGGTTTCAGGCATCGCGGCATCACCACTAACCACCGGCTTGAATCGCCTTGCAGGTAGATTTGCACGGCAATTCTCTACTAAGCACCTCGGTTGCATGGGCTCCCCTGTGCGAACTATGGGCCAGGGAAGCCTGTGAGGACGCAAACAGCTGGCGGGTCCAGATTGCTGCGGGAAATGCTTCGTCCGCTTTGTGATGTTGAAAAGGGTAGAGGTAGCATGGTTGAGATTTATTTTGGATTCTGGTGAGTTCAGCCAATAGCTCCCCAGGAAATCACCGTTATATCCTCAACAACATCCCCATGATATCCTCTTGATATCCCCAATATGTCCTAAACTTGCCAAGTACTTGTGCTCTTTGTGCGTTTTTTCATATTTTTTCGTAGCAGCTGTCCAGGTGACAAGGCTGTAGCTCAGCTTCTGCTGCGAGTGCTGCAGCCCAAGTTGGTGCGGTGCTCAGTGGCTCCAGCTAGATGCAAATCATGATCTTTGGGTTGAATATTAGTTGACACAATTTGGGGTTGAAGATGAGTTAGTTGAATGATGATGAATGTCACAAAATTTGGGGTTGAACATTAGTTCTATACATTTAGATGACGCATTGTGTCGCAATGGGTTTGGATCACCAGAAACAGAATGCTCTCCGCGGCCAGTCCTCCACCCTGCTGGAGTTGAGCATCGCTGGCTGCACTCGAGCTGGGCCACAGTCCATGGAGCGTTGCTTGGTCCAGTGGAGGATTAAACATATTAGACACACCCATAGAATCCCCAAGAGAGAGAGAGAGGTATCATATCAATGTCGGATTAATATGCATGTCAGATTGATGATGATGATGATGGTTTTTGCCATGGCAGCAAAGCATGCATGCATGGGAAACCTCTATCTAGGAAAAAGTAGATATGTGTAGGTGATATGACTTATGCAGTACATGGAGGATCGGGAGAGAACGGATGCACCCACATCCAGCTGAGGCATTGTTGAACTGGTGAGTGATGCTTTCAATTTGCGTAGACTCGCCTTGACCTCAGGGGGAGCATGATGGAGCCAAGGGCTTGCGGAGTTCAAGGATCTTTACTCCATTTCGATTTACCCATGGGCGGATACGGCTGCGGGAGTGATGTTAGGTTTGGATATCTCAGCTTCTGGTTGCATTGCTTGGAGCATGTTGGTTTAGGCCGGTGCAATGTGCATGGTAAAAAACCCAGGGCGGACAAGAAGCCGAACGGTCCCTGAGGATTTGAGCCAAGTGAAGATTGAACACTACAAACTGCTTCCGCTCTGCGATGCCATCAGCAAGGGCCAGACTTTATCCTACGCCTCTCGGACTCAAGTCTGCACCAACTTGCAACTCCCAAAGACAATGTTTGGAGGAGTAGAACATTTGCCTCAATCATTCCATTCTGGAGGGTGAAAGTGGGCAACTCAAACTCCAAAAGTGGCTACGAAGCTTCAAATGTACAAGTGGAAGAGTTTTTTCCAAGCGATGACGAAGCCATGAAAAAGTTGCCAAGAGTCCAATCCAAGAGAGGCCAGAAGTCCATGAAACATCGTGAAACATACCCTCTGGTAAACTAACATAGCTATTGAAAATGGTCATTTATAGTGGATTTTCCCATTAAAAATGGTGATTTTCTATAGCTATGTTAAATTACCAGAGGGTACAGTGAATGAAACCAACTTCTATGGCTAGCTGATCCAACGATATTCAACGCTTCGCAGGTGAGTCTCAGCGGCACCGGCTTTGGGAAACTTGGCCACCTTTGGTTTCAACCAGGAACTGGGTAGTTTTTTGGCCATTTTACCATGCCGAAATGATGTTAGGTGATTTTTAACGATTTCAAAATGTTGCAGGTTGGCTGACAGTATCAGCTTTGGCAGATGAAATGGATGATATGGTCTCGAGTTCTGTGTGGAAGCTCCCGCTAGCATTCCTAAGGAAAGGCCCAAGCGGCTTTGCATGCGCGTGCGTGACAACACTTCTGCAGGGGCACGTGTCTGTGCGGCAAAGTGCAGCAGAGTGGAACATTTGCCACCCTTTTGGCATCTTTTGGCCAATGTTGATTGAGGCCACCCCCCATTCACAACAAGTGCAACAGTCTGCAATAGTCAATCATCATCACTGTCCTTTCATTTTGAAGGCCATAAAATACATATATGGTACACACTATGCATATTTTAAAGATTTTTAAAGACACACACACACACATATATATATACATTATATTAATAAATATATATATATGTATATATGTATACACATTATAAAATATACAAGTAAATATGTGCGCGTGCACACCATGTAATGGAACTATCCTGACGTCTTGCTCCGTCACAATTTTAACGTTCACGGATCCCAGGTGGCTGAACTGGATCTCAGCTGGAACCAATTCTCTGCAGAGATTTTCAGCTGTTTGGGGGAAACCTTGGCCAAGCGGAAAATGGCTGCCTGCCTGCAGTGGATAAAAAGGGGCAACAAATCGGTCGGAAAAGGTGCTCTTTGAAGAGCACCGTTTGTTCAAAAAATTCCGCCGGGGAGAGTTGGAGATGCCAAATGTGAAAAAGCTGTGCCACAGTGCCACAGGTGAAGAAGTTGAATATTTGCAACTGCAGTGGCGGTTGCATCGATTCTTTGTCAACGCCTGTGCCTTTGGCTGCAGTGGAAGTTGGAGGGTTGGCACACCTATGTAGATCCTGTGAGGTCTTGCAGTTGTGGCGTAGGGTGAGCCATACAGTAGGACCGCCTGCAAGGATTTCTTGCAAAGTGTGGTGTTAACCTTTAAACGATGTATGCACGTGGCTTTTCTTGAACATTTAAAGCTAGCGATCCAGATCATGGGTTTGAAAGCATTACATTCGTGAACGCACAGACATGCTTGAAAGACATCGCAACTGTAGAGCAATGCGCTGTCCATCCATCAAGCACAGTGGGGGGTACTGTTTACACGCCTTTCCGCGAAAAATCTGCAGAGATCGTAGGTTTTTTGTTGGGTGAAAGCCCTTCAATGTCAATTTATATGCATTTATACATTTATTTATTATGAGTTTTCCTTTGAAAATCTAAGCGGCCAAGTGCGAACAGGGAACTTTGTGAGCGAGCTTTGAAGAGACGTTGTTTTCATGTGACGGTCTGAATATGTTGTGACTTGAGGTGAATTTTTACTTGGAGCAGTTGCAGATGGATTCCGCCCTGACATCACTGGATTTGTCAATGAGCCACATGGACTACCGCTCTGCCCTGGTATTGGAGGATGCATTGCAAAACCACAAGCTGCTAGGCAATGACTTTGGACGTCCCTTCCAGATTTCATCAATATCCAGTCCAGCAGACGTGGACAAACAATGGCATCAAATTGTACGGCAGTTCTGGCAGCAGAATAATCTGGAAGGCTCTGTGTAATCATGTATGTTCTGTAGTTTTGAGTTGGTTCAGCAGTTTCTGGGAGTTGCCGCAGCCCATGTCCCACTGTTTGTCATGCTGAGGAGTTTAAAGCATTTGCAGCTCTCCGACGATCCCCTGGGACCGCGGGGCTTGAGGCTGTTGAAATCTGTTGAAATCTGTTGTGAGACAATCTCTTACAGCGTGACCCAGTATGTTTCAGTTCTCAAGGTCATATTGATCAGTCTGGACAAGCATGAGCATGGCACATCATGGCACATGAAATCGGAAGCCGACTTGGATCATGTCCTCGATATGACGAGGTTCATGACTTGGATCATAACTCATAACTATCATAATGACATGATCGTATATGTATTAGTTTGCTTTGACCAGATCACCAGTGCTTTAGTTGAAACACTTTTTGATTGATAGCGCCTCACAGGTCAGTGCTACGCTGCGTGGCCACCGAGACGTTTCTTGGTTGTGCAAAGGTTGATCAATGCTTGAAATGACAGGCTCCTGGAAAGAGAATGGATCAACTTGTGTCATTTGCACCATTGCCAATTGCCGTCCAAACGTCTACAATCTACAACTCAAAATGAATAAAATCTATTGGGAACCTCCCTTTGCCCATTAAAGATACCATCCTGTACCACTGATGGCCCCTTTTTGCTGCCAGGAACGGATTGAAGTCCTTTGACACCTCTGGCAGCTATGGTGGAGAGGAGAGAAACATATCTAGGGCAGCTCATTGTTTGACCAGAATCCCACCCGGAAAGGAATGCGATAAGAATCTGCACACAATTCATATCAATTCATCACGGGCACCACGTGCAGATTCTTATAGCATCACATGTTGGAGTCCCAAAGGGGAGGATAGACAGAGCTGTTTCGTCAGTGAGTGGTGTGGATTTGGGTGACTGAAATGTTTGTGATGAACAACGCAAACGCACATCGCACCACGACTTGAGGAATACAGCTACTGGAAAGTTGGAGGGAGTTTTCATGATATGTCGGATGATGTCGGGTGCATGAATGTGAAACAAAGTACTTTCCGTTCCCCAGGGCAAGCCCTAGAATTTAGAGTGTTCCAAGGTGGTGCTCAAGGCCCATCTCTGTGAGTAGTTTAGCCCGCCAATCGGCTTGGTCCCAAAGGAGCCTTCCCTGCTTGAGAACGAGGTTTTCAATATGGGCTGCCAATCTGCAAATAGGCGAACGATGGCGAACGATGGTGAACGAGCTGTGATTGAAACCATTTGAACACTAAGGCGACCTACCTGGTTCCGGCTCGTACAACCTGCAGCTTCACCGGCCGTAACTTGGGTTCACCCATGGAACCCATGGCCAGGTTGTCAAGTTGTCCCCTTATCTCAGCATCTCCTTGCGGTGAATCACGCGCAATTGGCTGGGAAAGTATTGGTACCACCTGTGGTAAGAATTCCCACGTCAGTCCTCAATCCTTAGGGGACATACATCCAAAGTCTGATTTTTGGGCATTGGGTTTTCTGTGTTTTCATCATCATCATCATCATCATCATCACCAGCTTTCAGAGTGAAGCAGCAAACCCAGCAAGGTATCATCGGGCGTTGCTCCGGATGCTCTACCGAGCGGCAGAGCGCTTCCACTTGTCGCCCACAGAGGTGTTTATTGCCTTTGGGACTGCAGTTGAGCATGATAAGCACACAGGGCAATGATGAAATGATATGAAATGCCGGTTCATGTTCCAAAATGGTTGGAATACAAGGGAGTAATGCGGGCAAACACCTCGATTTGCTCTCGGCCCTCTAAACAGAATGTAAAAAGTGGCTCATTCTCGGATTTCTGAAGAGATCGGGGAGGGGGCCGCGCATCCATTGCTGTCCATTGCACAGGTCATCCTTTTTAAATCCAAACCCTAAACCCGAATACCATGGGAAAAAAAAAAAAAAAACCCAAACACCAAAACGCCAAAAACCAAACACAAACCCCAAAACCAAGGGAAAAAAAAAAAAAAAACTCAAACACCAAAACGCCAAAATCCAATCTCAAAGCCTGAAAAAAAAGGTCTGGGCGAACCGTGGTTCTTGTGAATAAAAATGCAATGGCCGCAAAGAGTTTGGACCATTCTCAAGCTTCCACAGCAAAATGGCTGAGATCCTGCATCACAAACAAGACTCCCAACGTGTCAGAGTCATTCGGACGTCTCAAGTGATGCATTTAGATGCACATTTGGAATCATTTAGATCACTTACGAATTCTGAACCATCAATATCCATCAACCATTTACCAAATGCCTATTGCTTCCAGTGTCATCTGCTGCATTGGTCCCAGGTCAATTCGGAGGAACCATTTCATCATGGCACCAAAAAGAAAGACGGCGTCTCGGCAAGGCATTGGTCGATATTGGTCGTGTGTTTCAGTGCCATTTTGATCCCTTTTGATCCCTTTTGAGCCTATGGATGTTAAAGAGGCCCTTGCGGGAACCGAACGTCTCTTCCCTGTCCTGCACAGTTCGGTGCCTAAAGAACTCAGGCACATGGGAAGTGCCTAAAGAGGGCGAGGTGTCTTTATCCTTCAACCTGGATGCTTGACGATTGCGTGGCACGTTGCTGTGCATCAATTTGTGAGTAATGTCAACAGCGGATGAATAAACCCCTCCCCCCCTCAAGGTCAGATGGACCTTGTAAGGTCTTTCCTAGTTTCCCCCCTTAATAAACGCCCTCTGAACCATAGAATTTTGGATATGGCTTGGAATCTATAGAAGTCAATTAGATTTTAGTAGAATTCCATTGGGTTTGATGAGATTTGATTGACTGAAAACATTGGCTGAAAGCTATGGGGAACATTGGGAATGAATGGGCAAATCCAAAGAAAAAAAGATTAGGGACATGGGGGTTGATTAATAAGGGGCAACCCCTGGTTATTATTAATGGGGGACATGGGCTCATGGGGGTGTACCCTTTGGGAGCTATCCAAACTGATGATTTTTATAAAGAATTTAATAAGAAATCGATCATTTGGGGAATAGTTATTTTTCAAATTTTCAATGATCAGCAGTGATGGGTTCTGGTGTTCATGAGGTTTCAACTTAAGTATGCATAAGGAAACCATTTGAAAATAAAGAGAGTTGGAAAATAGAACAAAACCATATTTCAACTTAAACCTTAAGTATAACAATGATGAGTTCTGAGATTGATGAGACATGATGAGAAACAAAAAGAACTGGAAATAAAAACTGTTGGATAAAAAAATGCGATTTCAGCACTGGAGGATGATTAATCATGTCCATGCCAAAAAGTTTATTAATCCAGGGGGACCACCTGTTTTTAAACTACATTTTTTTGGGGGGGGGCAGCCGAGGTTGATTAATAACGGGGGGTTGACTAATCCTGACTTGACATTAGTACATATGGGTTTGTCTGAAAATATTGTACCCTCATATCCCATGGTTTATGAAATATCAACATGTTCCTTATTAAATGGCCATCTGAGGGTCGTACCCTATTGTCAAACAAACTCATGTCGATTAATAGTGGTTTCCCATCCAAAACATAGTAGTTCAAGGTGATGCGGTGATGCATTGAACTTCACTTACATTTGAGTCTCTTGGTTGTTTCATGGGGTCCCAGGTCTTCAGATTATGATTTCAACAAATACCAACCACATACAATAGACATGGAACTTGTTTATCTCTTAAGCATCGTTTGAAACCACTCTGAATCTGAGCGTGCTACTCTGGACCAAGTAGATCTTTTGGGAGGTCAGCAATTTGAATACTTGGAAGCTCCTTCAGTTTCGGCTTCCAGGGACTTTCACATATCTAAGGAACGCTGCCTGGATTCCAGCATGTTCAAGGGCCTGGACCGGGACTTTGATAGCGTCATCAAACGCCCCTTGCTGTGGTGAGTCGGGCGGCCCCTTCCCTAAGCCAATCGTATTCCGGCATGGCACTGAAAAACCATGGAAAACTGCCTGCTATTGCTGGGAAAATCAATTTAAATGTGAATTTAGGAGATGATTTCTCTATTTTGAGATGCATGATGTACATACTGGCTTCATGCACAGCTGAAGTTTGCCAGTCTTCACTGCATGACGTTTGTGCAGGCTTCTACAAGGCTACTCGCCATCAACTCAATGAGAAGAAGGCATCGGATGTTTGAAGCCTTTTTTGATAGGACATATCCTTGGTGCCCTGCAAGGAAGATACCCTCTGGTAATTTAACATAGCTATTGAAAATGACCATTTATAGTGGATTTTCCCATTGAAAAATGCCATTTTCAATAGCTATGTTAAATTACCAGAGGGTAAGGAAACAGGTTGTTTGATGAAGATTTCGGAAGGACGAAGTTTCACTTGGTGCGGCATGGGCAGCGAGTTACTTGGGCCCCTGAAATGTCCTGAAATGTCCTGAGCCCGCTGCGAGGCGGTGCCGGTCTTTGCACGGTGGCATGATTTGGATGGTCTCCAGGGACAGGGAGTGCTTTTGAAGGCAGGGGATGATAGGGGGCAGGGGATGGTGGGGATAGGACGGATAGGATGTGCTCAACAAGACTCTCTTGAACTCTCTTGGCGAATTTTATTGTGAGAAGTAGCAGGATAATCCAGGAGCAGCTGCAATATCTCAATTGAGACCCCAAATTTGATATAATTTGCCGTAACCAAAGGCATTTTTATGTGGATATTCATGGGGTCATGGAGAACCGTGACTTGTGCGAGGGAGATATCCTGAAACTGGCCCATGAGATTCTGGTGAAGCTAGCTGCCCTAGAAACACATTTTTCTACCATTGTCCAAGGCTACCCGGTTTGACATTGATTGGCCCATCCTTCAATCTTGGTCTCTCCAACCAGCGGGTACTGTAAAAGTAGCCTTTTAAGATCCTTTAAGTTTGATTTTGTGTCGTGATAAGAGTTAAAATAGTTAAAAAATATCTTCGAAAAACCTGGATAAACTGGGGAATACCTCTATATATGCCTATATAATCCATATAATCCATATATGATTTCCAGTTTTGTTTAACGTTTTTCCTTTTTTTTCTGGTCTTCGATGGGGTGACCCAGTCCACCACCATGGCACCGGAGGCGTTGAGCTCGGACTTTGTGCTGTCTCTGCCTGACCTCCGAGTTTTTGCAGCGACACTGGGCTATTGATCTGGGTAAATTATAACGACCTCACGTCGCGACCGAAACCTGGAAATCATGGTTTTTTATAGGGAAATCATCCCCAAATGGCCGAACTATTCAGGTTAGTGAAATATGATCATTTACCCAGATGGCTATGGTTTGTGATGTGGGATCCAAGGATGAAAACTACTGGGTCGAACTGGGGCAGACCTTGATGAGTTTCAGAAGGGTTTCATCTCTGGAAGTTTCGACTGGATGACACGTACCCCACAAAAAGCGAGTGGAGAGTCGACCAATTGGATCCAGTTGGTTGGCTGCTCGTTTTGTGACCTTTCCTGTTGGTTCGCTGGCTCAAATTGTCCGTCAGTTGGCTTGGTTGGGGGTCTGTTGTGGCAAAGAAGTTTGAGCGACTCAGCTCTTACTCGTAGCTGTTTCTCCATTGGCTGAGGACATCACAATTAGCAAAACCCAAATGCTTGGTGAATCTCCTACCATCCATCCTGAGAGAGCCTGGCTGGACACTTGGCTTTTGGTGTTTACTTCCTGAGATTCCCAGTGCTAGAAGTGAGAAGCGGGAATTCAAAATTCAAATGGCCTTCCGGGCCTTCCGATTCTGGAAATGCATCCTGATCAGATCAGAGGACATGACCCAGTGGTTTAACTTAGCATTAGGCATCGTTTGATGCAACAATATCTCAGCAATTCTGTGGGAAATGATTGGGAGCACATGTCATATACCATTCTCAGTTGCTTCCTGAACCTCCCCCCTTCCCAGCAATTTTGGACCAGGTCCCCACCAATTTCTCCTCCGGTTACCGCCTGCTGCCCGCATTGGCCAAATGGCCGCAGGTATTACGTGGCGCAGGGCATGTACAGCACGACCACGGAATGTGTAAGCTGCCGCACGCAGCTGCAACAGTCTGGCTTCCCAGAGATTTATGGATGGTCCTTGCCATCCCACAGGTTGGAGGTGTGGAGGGATCCCAATGATGTATGACAAGGTCGCATGTTACACAGGTTAATACAGGTTAATGTGAAGATTGTGCAATGCCACAGATGTTCAAGCACCGACTCAGGCTCATTAACTTCCGAACTGGCAATCCCACGGGGCACTACAAGCTGGATTTGGCATCTTGTCACAGTTCTAGGCATGACTTTGAATGATGTCTAAGAGCTCCATAGGGAAATGAAATCCCTTAAAACATCCCAAGGACTCAAGAGATCCCAAGGACCCAAGGGTGATATAAAAAGATAGCACAAGTCGTCGGGCTGTCAGGAAAATCGGGCTGAACTTGCAGTAGCTGAGATGCTGAAGCTTTTGGACAAGTGGGAAGGCCCGCAGGGATGTTTCTCTTCTCCATTTGCTTTGCAACAGGAGACGGTGTTTTGTTTGGGTGACATTGGTTTCCACTATCGGCGCCATGTCAGGTTTTAGGTCTCAGAAAATGGATCCTTCAAAAGTATCCTCTACTTTTAACCCGCAATTCCTATTGGCCCACCCTTTCTCCGGCCAAAACACAATGTGCCAGTCTTGATGGATAAGAAGTGACCTGGCTGCACTTGCTCTTGATCATCTGAGCTTTTGGGGATCTTTGGGTGTTTAGAAGATTTTAGACATGTCTAGATGCATCTTGTTAATGTGCTTTCAGATCTTGGTAATGTGTTTGTTTGATCTTGTTTACTCTCAACCCTCGAGAGCAGCATGCTGAGGCTGGATCGTCCTGATATCTCAGCTGTGGCCAACCGATCTCATGCTCGTAATGTGCACTACCAGGGCAAGCCAGTCCAGCTGCTTGGGCCAAGAGAAATAATAGAAAGCAGTGGTCATTCATGACGAATGACTCAGTGGTGTATGTATTTTGATTCATGCAATACTTTCGTTATCACTCATCAATATACATAACTTTATATTTCTTTACATAATTCGATTAAGATGCAACTGGTAGGGACTTAGAATCACAACAGATGTTGAAATAATTCAACGTTTCAGCTCAAGTAACTGGATTTGACTCCTTCCTTCCCGTTGTCTACTCCCATTGCCGGCTGCGCTGCCATGGAACGCGAGGAACAAGCTGCTGGCCTTTGCAGACTGGAAGCTGCCAACTCATGACAAGTTAGAGTAGCTGAGCTGTGAATCCAGTCATGAGATCAACATCTCATGGGTGTAGCTGGCTCGACATCCAGGGGCAGGGATCAAATGAAGAGAAAGTTTCCCAATTTGTGTAGGGGCAATCTTATTTCGTTCAGCTGAGTTAGCATGTTCTGGATCATGTTTGAGTGCAAATCCACAAGGAAAATGGATCAAAATGGTGCAACATGATGAAATTGAACGCTATGGCGTTGCTTCACCTCCATGTGAGGCTGGACTACTGCAGCTCCTTTGGCCCTCCGAACTTTGCAAAAGCCTTGGCATGGCCTGCGTTTTATGAACTCCTAGGGGTGGCACCTTGCCAACGCAATTCGTGGCATGTCGTGGCCAGAGACCATTTTTCACTTGGAGAACAGTGTGTATTCTCCTGTGGGCAGCTGTAGGCGAGCAGCGTCCTGCAAAGATTGAATTGGACATGATAGTGACAGAAGCTTCGGACTTGTGGAATGTAGCCATATTGCACCCAAGACCATGCGTTGGTTCGCTGGCGCCCGAGGCTCATAATCCTTTGTGCTACTTGGCTGGCTAGCCAGCGGTTGAACGGGTCCTAAAACTCAGGAACCAACCTGGTAGAGATATGTATGAAAAATGATTCTAATGCAAAGCCTATCTGATATATGGGAGCCGTCCAAAAACCCCAGAAAAGGTTTTTAGTAAAGGACCTATTCTCGCAATTTTCCCATGGTCTAAAACCTGCATCGCGCAAGTTTCGCGCAAGGGCGGCCCAAGGTACGCGCAAGTACTATTGTTATCATTATTACAAGTACTATTTTAATTAACATTTTGATTACTACTA
>Ga0126342_10000499_pt1 | contig 43404 bp, 43 predicted proteins | sample Cyp1metagenome_FD_92528 | JGI IMG/M metagenome (GOLD analysis project Ga0126342, IMG submission 92528) | Coral microbial communities from Lord Howe Island, Old Settlement Bay, Australia - Cyphastrea 1 metagenome | ecosystem: Host-associated > Invertebrates > Cnidaria > Coral ...
TTCGGTCGTCAGTAGTCTCTTCGTTGGAAAAGGATGGAAAATGCACCTGTTCGACATCTTCTTCCTGTGCTTCGTAGGAATCCTGATCCTCTCAAGGATGAGATCGTGAAACGAGAACTGCCACAGATGAGGCACTGTACGCATATGAATACAACAATATACAACATAAATAATCATAAATATTGCTGAAGTATTTCTTGACGCATTATGATGTCTTTAATGTACGTGTCCAAGAGAAAATAAGTGAAACAAGGAATAGGTCCGCAGTCTGCAGAGCTAAAATATGTAGACCAAACATCCCCAACCAAATTGTCCGATGTGGTCTGCTGTCAAGACATGTCGGTTTCCCATGCTTTCCTGTCCTGCCTTAGGATCTCTTAGGATCTCTTAGGATGTCTTAAGTCAAGTCTAACCCACAGTGTGGTTCCGACCTCGATCTCCTCAGCGACTTCCTCGAACTCATCAGGATCATCCTGCAATGATCTGCAGTCTGCAAGGACTGCACTGGGTCCATCGATGCTTTATGATGCTTTCTTGGCAGGATCACTTTCAATACCGCTAAAATATCAATGACACAACAATCGAACTGCATGATGAATTTAGTGCTGTCACTCGCTCTGACAAAGCACTTCAAAAACTGTGCAGAAAACTCGCAACTAGTGAGGTGACAGAAAGCTGAACAATTAAATCACATTGTCGCAAAATGTCGCGAACATGCCCATTGTGACACATGTGACACAAGGTTCGGCATTTTTAGACTGCATCATTTACAGCATCCTATTGTGGCAAGCCTGTGCATCCTCGTGGGTGTCGTCATGGTCTTGGTTCTCATTCTCATTCTGCATGTCAAACGTGACGTCCGTGCCATCACCAGCCTGCATGGAGAAATGAGGAGAAACCACCGGTTGAACAGTTGAACGATGAGTTGCACTGAGTTGCACAATTTGAACATTCTGGGAGTATGTGGGAGTATGGCATTGAGTATGGCTTCAACACGACCTGCAGAGCTCACAGAACTCTCAGTAACCTCTTGGGATCGAAATCTAGCCTCCGACACAATCACCTTAATTTAATGCCCTGTAAATGTCATAAATATTAATATGTATAGATATATATATATATGATATATGTATATGTATACTCATATACTGTTCACATCTATATTTCAAGTTGTTTTTCTGTGTCTTCCGGTTCGCCTCTTGCTCGTCTTGCTCGTATGTGTCGTCCACATCGCCTTCTTGGTAGCTTTCTTCACTGTAGACTCCATGGTTACCGAGCACACCTTCATCGTCCCATTCTGCTGGGAACTCCACTGAGACCATGGCTCCAGTTTTTTGGAATGAACAGAAAAAACTGAAAAAACGAAAATATTGGAAGAATATATATATATAATATAAGATAATATAAAATGATATAGAATGTGAACGAGTCCACGGTGCATCTTCCACAAGACTTCAGAGGAATTGCAACAGGGTTTGACTTCTTCAGACTGGGTGATCTCCATATCTCATGTGGTCTGTCAGACATCTGAACGCCTTGTTTGTCAGGTGTTTGCTACAATGATTTGAGCAAATTTGGGCTTTCTTGTCTATGAGCAAGAAAAAAACTGCGCAAACAAACTTTAGCAAGCATTCAGCTGACAATGTTTTGATTTCGACATGGGTTTATCCAGCCACCAAACACACCTGCGCATTTCCCCACTTTTTCTTTTGGGAGCAAACTTTGGTCCTTGAAGGTATCCAACTAAAAAGTGTATATGTGTTCAACGCAGTATTGGCCAATAGCAGGAGATCAGAGGTTGTTCCCTTACACACTATCTCAGATTTTCTGCATGGCAAGATGGCGTGCGACCCTACTTTGGTTCATGGAGTTGTACGCCATCGTTGCAGCGCGGATCAAGTCTGTAAGAGCTGTTGAAGACAGGAATTCGACATCCAAAAACGACAGCTTTCCACATTTCGCACATTTCGCACATTCTTCGCTAGGTTTCAGCGAGGTTCAGCGGATCCATCGATCCATGGACAGTGTTTGCCCAGCCACTGAGCCTTGATGAGACACAGCACGTTCCACATCGTTCCACTAGTAGTTTCATGATGTTTCACGACCATTCACCTGTCTAGAAGATATTATTTCAACATCTTGTAACATGTTTCACCAAACCAAAAGGACACTGCTATTGAGCAGTGTGAGCTGATCAGATTTTCCGCTCTGCCAGGAAACTGACATCAGCAGGAAGCGTCCATTGAACGATGGAACGCTGGAGCTTTCTATGATTTTCTATGTCTGTTTTATGTTTTTTTTTTAAGGCTAAACTGCAGTCATCGACTTCAGGGTCGACGTTGTGCTGAAAGGGCGGATTGCCTGCAAGAGACAGGCCAAAGAAGTAATCAAGACACATTGCAAACAGATTGAGACGCACTAAAACATACTAAAACCATCTAAATCATTCTAAAACCATAGTTGATTTTTCATGATTTGTCATGATTTATCCACTTTCTATGTCTATAATTCATTCTATAATCCAATTGTCAGCGCAGATCAGAGCAAACCTGACATGATACATCAACTCAGTAAATCCATGGTAAACGCCTTGGACAAACAGAACATAACAGAACAAACCGACTTGGCGACTCGTGGAACGCAAATAGCATAGATTTGATCCTGATAGGAGCTTTCACCATGTTTCACCATGTTCATGCCGTTCTCGCGTCTGGATTCCTGCCATCCATATCCTTCACGTTCTATCAGGTTGACGGGTCGACAATTTTCTCCATTTTCTTCTACATTATTCATCAAGTTTCTACATTCTTCAATTTGTTCAATCATTCTTTCACTATTCTTCCACCAATCTTCCTATCACTGAGTTCCCAGACGTCATCGGCTCAAATGGTGTCGCCCGAGGCTCCGTTCGAGCCACGGGCTCATGCACCTGCCGGAACTGCCCTGGAACTGCCCTAGACCTGCCCTTTCTGAAGGACCGGGACCACCGAGACCACCGGGACCAGCGGGATCACTGTCATAGTTATTATAATATAGATATACCAGTATGATATATATATATAATATATATATATATATATCTATTATATATAATATGTGTATATATATATGTATATGTAGATATCATAGGTATTCATAGGTTATCATCATAATCACCAACTCTTATCATGTGTCATGACACCGTGAACTTTTTGGTTCCAAAGTTCGGGAGACCAAAATCTCAAATTTGAAGGGATTCATGCCAATGTGAAGTATTAAGTATTGCATTGGCAGGCTATGTTTTCCAGCTCTGTGTCGGACCGTGTACAAGACCGCTGTTGACTGTTGAGGAGTTTGCTGAGAAGGTACACAGCAGCTGTTCTCCCGTCTGTGCATGCTTTTGAGTGGTGCTTCATATCACTACATGATCCACATGTCAAGAAAGTTCAAGAATCCCAACATACTCCAATTAAGAAGCAAACATCTGAACTGACTTTGCCTTCTTCTACTCTGTTAGATATGCAGTGTCCAAGCCAGTGAGCTTGGGAGCCAAAGATATCCCTGCTTTATGATAAAAGAGAATGCATGAGAAACACCTTGGCCCAGCATTTTGCTTTACAATATAGAAAAATCGAGAGTTTGAGAAGAACTCTGCTCTCGTGGTTGTGAACAGTTGTGAATATGTTGCGGAACATGTGCTCTCCTGTGTCAGAACGGCGCCTGAGTAACAGGCTCAAAAGGGGGCCGTTGCTCCATTCGAGTCACTGGCTCTTGCACCGCTTGCACCGCTTGCACCTGTGCCACTTTTCTGCAGATTCAACATGATTCAGCATGATTTCACTATATCAACCAGTGCAGGAACCGAAGCTGAACCTGCAGATGAAGCGGCCTTTACAGAACCACACGACTCTTTCAGGATGAATATGGACTCTTAAAAAAAAAAATCACATGAACAAAGACCCTTTCTTCAAAACACCAGCAAAATTATGTTCATCTTGTGACTGTGCTGACAGTTTGAACAGACTCGTTACAACTAAGATCAAATAAGTATGAGTCACATAAGGTAAAAGACAGTTATCCTCCTTTTTCTTTCAAACATGTATAATATATTTACAATCACTGTATATACATACATTGCACATAATTATATATACATTATACACCAAGAACAAGTTGTCTGCTTCGGAGACGGCCTGTGGCTCAACTGGACGCTCTGGTGGCCTGGAATGGGAGAATGACGTTTCAGCGTGCACGATTGCAGTGCATTGCAGTGCATATGTAGGAATGAAATGGAATGAAATGGAATGAACCTGTCCATCCTGTCCTTTGAAAATTTCAATGCTTGTCCAGCCTAATTTTCTCCCTTCCGTTCAGCATTTTGAAATGACGAATCACTGCGCTTCTGTTTCTGTCCAACAAAAGAACAGATGGTTTATGAATGGTTTATGAATGGTTTATGATAGTTGCTAAGAAACATGTCCTAAGACATGAAGACACAAAACCAGACGGCCCTGAGGATATGGGGGACATCGACAGCACCCCCTAGCATCGCCCAGCCTTCCAGTTGCCACTCTTCCTCTCAGCTCGTCATGGCGGCTGCCCACCTCTCACTCGCTTCAGCAACTTCGATCAACTTACTGTACCATCAAATACCATCAGTATTCAGAAGGCATAAGAAGGCACTTGATACTTAGGTGTGCTGGATTTGTATCCGGTATGTAGACACACATATGCTGCAATGATGTGCATTTGCACGTACAGCATGGAAACCGTTGGAAAACCGCACATCCTGAAGATCCAGCAAAAGCAAACCTGCAAAAGTGTGATAGTGTCATTATGGAAAGTGACAAGTGTCCTGCACTGCTGAGATTCCTGGGGTTTCTGTCTGCTCTCTGCTTATGTCTGCATGACATTCTTATCTTACCATCAAATCATCAAAAATCATCCAAAACTATCAAATACTCTGCTTATATTTATATGCTGTTGTTTACATCAAACCTCTGCATATCTTACGTCCATGTCTAGGCTGCCCTGCCTGGCCGATCACCGACTGGGTGTCTCTTAGCTTGCGACGTAAGAAGTCAAGGTCCTAGTTCCAAAAAAAAATCCCAAAGTTTCCCAAAGTCAAAGCAACTCAGCTTTGCTCAGCTTTACACTTTCCACATCTTTCCACTTATCCAATTGGTTCACTGTTCATGTTCAGTTCACATTAGCTTTCATTGTTTTTCCTGTTTTTTCATTGTTCTAGTTCTTTTTTACATTTGTACATTTTGCCTATGCTGTATACTTCTGGATAATGTTGTTCTACTTTGCTCAAGGCAACAAAATGGCTGCCTCTGCAGTGGTCTCATTCTCCCGTTGCCGTTGTTCCAGGAGGTTTTGCCTCAGTCAACTAACCCAGTTCAGTGGGTAAAGTGGCTAAATGCCCCAGTCAATCTGTGGTTTTTTTCTGTGGTAAATCTGTGGTAACCAGAACCTTGGGTCGCAAACAATAGATTGTTCACAGCAGACGCCGAGACCTCAGCCAAGCCATGTAAGCCATGCCAACAACAAACACAACTAGAATAGACTATATATATATATTATATACATATATCAATTTACTACTATACATTAGATATAACTGATATAATATGGACAATTTATGAGAATTTCATGTCGACTACAGGGCTTCTGCAATTCAAAGTCATTGAGTTGATGCTTCTCAGATGTAGCCATGATTGCCATATATTGCCATGATTGAGTCATCAAGCTCCAGCGTACTCACTGCTACCCTCCGAAACAACGACAATTCCTGACGATGTCGCCAAGATTTCGCTACTGCAGGCGACTGAGCATCGAACACCAGACGAATGATCGCAAACCTTGCGTTTGTGCAGGCACTCAATACATCTCAATACTGTACCCTATTTTGTGGAAAACCAACGGTGTGTACAGCCCACTTTGACAGCATGTTTGTATGCGAGGAACAGTTTAAAGGTCTGGTTGAAATTGGTACGGACTTGACAACAACGCTGTTTTCCAGATTGGCGGACACTGTATATAAGTTCGTAAAAGTATTGAATCTTATGCTGACTCTTGCCATGCTGCCGACAGATTTTCTCCAAGCAATTGTAAACCCCACAGAGAGAGAGAGAGAGACCCAATAAGCAAACAAAATGATATTCATAAAATTTCATTAGCCTCGCTCATGTTTGCCACCAGTTCCTCTTCTTGCAGCAAATAAGAAGGTACCTCATTTCTGTGTAGCCAACTTATGAAGCTTCAAAAAGTCATCCTGTTTTTGGATTTTTCCCCTTTTTTTTTGGATTGCTAGACATCCAGCTATCGGTGCGTGGCGGACCCCAGCAGCAACAGTCCAGGATGAGCCCGACCAAGAAAAAACCATCCAACATATCCAATTCGCTGCATGAATTGTGAATCAAAAAAGAACATACAAGTACGAACTGAAATATGTACATATATATATACACATAAATTCATAAATATAGGTATACAGTAAAAACCAACAAATGCAAATATATTTTTTCAAGTCAAATTTAGACAAGAAAATGTAAATTGAAAATTCTCCTTGATCTGTCAAATTCTGTCACTGCTTTCCTACATGGTTCGCGTAGCCCGCCTCCCGAAAGGATGTTAACAGCAAGGAGAAGTGGCCTCGCAATTCCTGCACCGTGACGCGCGGTGATACACAATTCCATGCAATTCCAAGGCGGTAAACAAAGGTGATCCTACGAGATACAGAAAGACTCATTGATGTGATAGTCAGAGCTCTACAAAATGTAAATCTGACGGTACCTGACAGTGTACTGGTCTTTACAATTTCAGGCACAAACCCAAGCTGTAGGCACAAACTCTTATACCCACACAGAGCTTCAAAGTGAAACAATCTTGGCGCGTACTTGCTTATTACATGTCCTACCAGTCCTATCACTGCAAGTATTATAAGATATAATTAAGATATTCTAAGATATTATATAAGCTGGATGTGGGTTTGTGTCTATTTCTATACACCGGCAGCAAGCTCTAAGGATCTCCAAGGGTTATATAAATTATCCCATCGCGGAATGTCGTCTCTGGAAACTGAGATTTGATATTCGAAAAATTCGACGCTCGACATATCTCGTCATGTAGTCAAACAGTTGAGCACCATAAAGGCAGGCCCAAAGCATTTCAAAGCGTGCCTCCAGTGCTGTGGCAAAGTCGCTTTTGGTCATGTTCTCATTCTGTCGCCTTGGGGATTTCTCTGCACGTGGAGATTGCACACATGACGTGGCATGGTGAAATGGTCCAATCGAATCCACTTGAATCTATGGAAGCGATCTCTTCCCTGAACTATCTTGATGGATTATTAATCTTTGGCAGAAACAAATGCAGCAAAAACAAGCTCCGCCAGGCTAGACATACTTTGTTGATGCCCTGCTTCTAGGAATGCAACATCCTGGTCACCTGAAATCTTCCTTTTTTGGTTCCTTTGTTGAATAATAAACCAATACTGGCCTCTCATTGAGATCATAATTTTACATATCACATCCTTTTCATTCCTTTTCCATCTTTTCCCTAATTTGGTTGTTTTTTGGTGTTTTTTGGGTGATCAGCAGTGTAGACTCGCCATGACCTGCACTCCGTGCTCCAGAATTTTTTGCCAAGGTGTCGGCTTCAGGGAGCTGGACACTTCCACCTACGCAGTGAAGGTCGAGGTCGTATGGTTTCCATAGCTTTCGGCATTGACTTACATACCTTATGCGCAAATATGTATCGCATTGTATCGCAATTTATATATAATTAATATCTAAACATATCTAAACATCAATCAATTTAATCTTACAGTGTATATTCTTCTTAACAACTATATACATTCTTCTGTACATGGATCTATAATGATCTATATGGTATCATATGGTCCCGTACCTTATGTTGCACTGTAAAAAATCTCAACGTGAGCGGTGCGAAGACAGCCTATGTATATATCTCTATATTATATATATATATATATGTATATATTATGTATTACATATTGTATATTGAATGGATATGAAGGGAGCGGCCTTCGAGCGAATGTCTTTGATCTCGCTCATCAAAGGCGCAAGGTCCACCTTCGATGCCCAGCCCCGGTTTCGCAAAGCTGCAATTTCTGGTCGTCAAAGGCTTCCACGGCCTAAAGTGCTTTCAATATCTTCCAATGCTTCCAAGCCCAACATTCTGACCACTACATAGTCACTACATCGCATTAGTCAGTGTGGCAGGGATTGTGCGTTGTGTTGGGGCTTCTGTGTTTGGGCTTCTGAAGCTCCGATACAGGAAGCAACCTCCAAAATCTTAGCATACGCGGAAAAAAAAAAAAGTACAGTTGGTGGCCAAACCAAAAGTTGGCAAACAAACTACCGTGAACCAAACAAAGCACAAAATGAAGCGCTTCTTAGATGCTGAGCGGTGTTCACGCGCTCTGATCCCCTGCACTGTCAAATCGCTCGCATGCGAACCTTCATCACCTCGTGTCGAATGGAATCCACCAAATTTGTCGTCACCTGAAAGATGCGAATCCGTCTTGTGATGTTCTTTGGCTATGCTACAACATGATACAACATGATACAAGTTGATACAAGTACAACCACGCAATAGGCTGTTACATGTTGTCAACAAATCTGACCAAATCTTCAAAGACCTCTTAAAGACTCTTACACTGGACACGGGACAGACTCCACATCTCAAACATGAATCGGTGTGTCAGTAATACCAATCGTCCCATGACGTGGAATGATCCACTTTGTTGAGCCGTGGACATCCGACGATTGGTAGATATTGGATGATATTGGTAGAGATATTGGTGTTCTCCATGCTGAATTCACGGTTTTGGTTTCCTCATGTCTCATGAAACTCGGCATCTCGAGCTCCAGAGCTCCAGGCCAAGCGCAGGTCTTGAACAACTCCCTGGAGCTCTTCTGCCCGGACCTTGTCCTGACTAAAAATGACCATATTCGTAAGAGAGGTTCAATCATTTTAATATAGTTTAATCTTTGCTTAGAAGATAAATTTTGGCGAATGGCTAAAACATGCTGAAACCGTTCTGAATTCCTCTATATATGTTACAATTTCTTGCACTGAAGAACCTTTCTGCCTGGCTGACTGACGAGCTTTGACTGTCTACCCAACTGGCCGATTTCTTGACAGAACGTCATGACATGTAATACATGCAAGAGACTGGAAGATGCATAAAGATGCATAAAGTCAAATACCTCCAACACTTCACACGACTTCCATACGTTTGCATTAAAGTCCGGCAGAGTTCGTCAACACGTCTTGGCAAAACGGCGAGATCCCAAGAGCCTGCAGCCCATCTTGCTGCCTGGGAGCAGAGGCAGCCAACACTTCGTCATGTTGGATTTCACTTCACAATCTTCACAGCGACATTCCGGATTTCGACATGTTTTAACATATTTTAACCATGTACAGAGACCGAACCACTCGATGCTATCTTGGATTCGGGATTCAGATGTATTCAGATGGGAATCTCGCTCAATTGAATGCTAGGCAGAAACGCTTCACACCATGGATCGATGTGACAATGTGACAACGTGCATCAAAATGTACACCTCAACAGAATTTGACCCCGTGCAAGTTGAGCACATCACCCGTGGAGCATCTCTTTCACACCCTTCACTTCCTGCATGACCTTGTGGGAAATATGGAGTCTGGATGAGTCTGGATGAGTCTGGATGAGTCTGGACATCAACATTGATCAAAAATCGAAACTTCGCAATGGCAAGAAATCATCCCACCTATGGGGAATTCATGGGAATACACACAGAAACGATCGTAGGTTTTTTTTAAATGATTTTTTTTTGAGACTCGCAAGAGCCATGCGACGGTCAGGTTGCAAGACTATGCTTTGAACATCAAGCTAGACCGTTAGCAACAAAGAGAGGGCTTACATGAGAAGTGTAGTTAGATGTCTTGGTTTGTAGTAAATGCTTTTGAACCAATCAGGAGAAGTCTCGCTGCCTCTACATGAAGCGGCTCTTGTCGCTCCTGAAAAGTTGCGCTTTTCTCGGTAGAAATGTGTGAAATATGCCATGCATTGCCATGCTATGCCAGACTGAAAAAATCTGCACTGTTGAACACCTCGAACCATCGGAATCCTGATCCAAGCAAACTAGCAGTAACTGACACTGGACTTTGTCCAAAGCTCCGCGGTCGACTCTATCTGAAAGGCTCTGGTCCTTGATGGCTTGGAGGGGCGACAAATCCACTTCCTTTGGCTCCCGCATGACAAAGGTCTTAACCTAACCCAGAGGAAGAGGGGGCCACGAAAGGTTCGAAAGGTTGAACCACAAGGTACACAAAATATGGCCGAAAGATGCCGAAAGCAAGGCAAAACAGCCAGCAACTTCTCGAATACATCAAACATGTTTAGGCGCGGAAACTTGCAGACCACTGGGCCCACAGCGGTTTCCAATTCTTCTTGTAGCTGACAGAACTCCCTCACCCTGCATCGACATGCATCGACATGTATCGACATCAATATCTGTGCATGTTGCGCTCATGTTCATGAACATGAGCGCAACATGCGCAGAGAGTGTTGGCATTTGTTGTCTTTGTTGATGCCTTGGGATTTGCATCAGAGCCCTATGACTGCAAAGATCTGCAGAGTGGCCATGCAGCACCTAGTCTGTCTGAAGTCGCTGAAATTGCTATGGAGCCTTTGCACCTGCGGTGAAGACAGTTTTCTGACAGTCAATGGCTGGCACCATGGGAACATTGCAATAAACGTGAAGCCGTGAATGCGTATAGATCACTGGAGAACTAAGAACCCACTGCCATAACCATCATGTAATGTTTAACTGTGCTACGAGTATGTCATGGTATCAGGTCATGGATGTCATGGCTATGCCAGCTATGCAGTGCCAAATATGCAAGACGTCGCAGCATGTCGTAGCATGTCGTAGCGCCTCCTCCGTCAGCGGCACCAAATCTTCGCAGTTGACCCGGTTCTCACGCACTGCCTGACGCAGTGCACGAAGCGCCGGCTCCACCTGGCCAATGCGCTGCGATTTCTCGAATTGCACAAATTCATTGATTAATCATACGCATTCATAGAACATTCAGAAACCAAATGAATCCAAGTTTGAATCATTCACTGGATGACTTGATGTAACCAACGTTGCTAAAATCATACTATCTGATATACACATCAACACCCGCACACACACACATCTTTACTTCTTGATTGATACTCTATCATAAACATCTGTAACCTTACCTCAGCATACCTAAGCAACATGCTTGGGACACAGCGTTTTCGCTGGCCGTGCTATGTTGATATGGTGTTGTGCATTGTTGTGCTATGGTGTTGTGCGGTGTGCTATGCTGCGCCTGCTCCAGGTTTTGCGTGACATGTGTAAAGTCACAGTCGCGACGCAATCGGTGCATCTCCTCGACATGTGGGGGCTCCACTATTCTTAGCCTATACAACCATTCAAATGGCATCAAATGACACACCTCAACCTGAATACAAATTCCCAGTCATTTCCACTGTGTCATGGCCTTTCAAAGTCAAATCAGAGCTAGATTTCTAGGACCTCTGAAAAACCATTCGGCCCATCACTCCTCCACAAGCTTCTCTCCAAATTCCTAGCCACAGTGAATGACATCTAGAAGAATTCACAAAGAGATTTGCGAAGCCCATACAACGACATGAAACGTCATGCAAGGACATGCAAGGACTGCTTGGTGTGTTGATTTTACCTGTAAGAGCTTGGGACATACTACCTGTTTGTTGCACGATGATGGGCCCTCGGGGCCTATTTACGTATCACTCCATCCTTCTCATGTAGTTTTTGGATTAGTAATTTGAACATACGTCGTAGTTATTGAGATATTTGATATTTCATATATTTCATACCAAAAGGATCCAACACTTTGGCTGTCACGACATGCTGAAAAGTGCAGAAAATCTGCGGGAGCCTCATCAACACGCTTTCGGTCCTCAAAAGATATCGGTGCAGAACGGGTGAGTATTCGAAGCCAGTGGAGTTTACGAAAGTCTTTCATTAATGAAATGCAAAAGAAGACACGCTTAGAACATCCTCCGATATGATGCGCATCATATTTGCTGAACTCTCAGGACTGGCCAAAATGCAGAGAACAGATGAGAACAGTGCTCATTCAATGTACTGTAACTCAGTAGTGAAATTTGACAGAATCAATCAAAACATATTATACACATATGATCAAAATAATCAGATCTTTGACGATTTTTGAGGCTCACACTTGCAATGCACGCATGATGGGTGTGAAGTCCACCTCTCGTCCCAAAGGAAACTTGAACACAACTTGTTCACTCTCTTGGACTTGTAAAATCCAGCTTCAAAAAGGAACATAACGAAACATGATGGTGAGTCCCCTATGGTGAGTGATAATGATATGCAAACAACATTAAACAAATATTCAACATATCAAATATCAAACAACGTCTGTCATTCTGATCTTTTGATCTCTTGGCCTCAAGATTCCGGACAGTCTTGGGCACTTCGGCGCGTGTCTCGCGCAACTCCTCCAGGACCTGAGTAGAAAACGGACGAAAACGACGAAAATCGACGCGCACGAAACGCACATGTTGCGAAGCAAACACATTTGCCGCATGACAAGATATGACAAAAAATTGACAAAAAATTGACAAGGTATGAAAACGATTGGACAAATATGGACAAATTGTTCTGCCAAAAAGAACAAAAGTCATAGAGCAGGAGGCAATTTCTCAGGCAAACCCTGAGGGGGCAATCTGTATGGCACATCAGGACTGAAACATCCTGAAACTGAGGCCACTGACACGTTGCACATCACTGTGCAGTGGGCTGAAGTCCACCTGTCACGATCTGACTTTGACATCCGCCGTATACACACCAGCGGTACACACCATCGCCTGCGGGCTAATCTGTTCTCGCAAACACAGGCTCAAAGGAGTGATTCTCACGGGGCCTACAGCTACATTAGACCTGCTTGACATAAGGCACCTATTGACCTATATAATTGTTGTGACAGGTTGTTTCTGACTGGTCTTCATCATGATTTCGCCCAACTTTTGAGTTTATTTCCATGGTCTCCAAAATGCATGTTAGTCTTAGTATGTCTTAGTCAACTTTTGACGCTTTCTTCCGGGAACCAGATGAGGCCTTGTTGATGGCTGCCTTCGTCTGTGTCATCAACTCCCATGCCTAGCCACAGCACAAAGAGGACTGAGACGCAAACATGGACAAAAAAAGGCAGAGGCGAAAACTGCAAAGGATGGTGGCGTGATGTGGCATTGTGTCTGGCATATTCTGGCATTGTGTGACTTTGTGATCGCGGTACCATGGCTCCTGAATTCCGTGCAGTGCACTGGAATGAAATTTCACGTGAGAGCAATCAAAGAATTAGCATAGTCCAGCAAAGCCACGAATCAAACGAGGTCTCTTGTAGTACTTCCAACTCTAAATGCGGATTCTCTCTTGGAGTGCAAAGGCTACCATGGAATGGACGAGCAAAACAGAGCTGCCACTGGTTCATACAATTCATACAGAGAGCAAAGTGCGACTTTCTCATTACGACGTGAGGTACTTTGTCAAAATTTGTGGGTCCAACTTTCATCAACTTCCATCAACTTCCGTCAACTTCCGTCAACTTCTGTCAACTTCCCACTTTTCAGGTCCAATTGTCTAATTGTGTCCAACCGTGTCCAACCGTGTCCAACTCACAGCCAGGGCGACATTTTGCATCGTCTGCGACAAAGCTGTGACGTCGGCGCGCTTGACCACCATCTCACGGCCTGGTCACGATGTTCACACCATGTTCACTCGATGTTCACTCGAAATTCACTGCCACTGCGACCAGTGCGATGTTTGTTTTGGTTGATTTGGATTGGTTACGTCACACTGTGATTCTACTGCAACAATCTGTAGCAAGTGATCTCCCACTTAAAAGATCTTCAAAGCTGAGATTTGGAGTTCCATGCTTTGCAAATGACTTGGAGTTAACACATTCTCTCGGCCCATGCAAGGTGCAAAGCCTTTGAGGATGAAGCGTTGTGCAAATGTCGCGTCGTGTCCCGTTGGTCAGCTGTTATACGTTATACCATTCTACGTCCTCTTTTCTGTTTCGCCATTTCCTTGCAGAATTTCAAGGTTTTGATTATGATCAGCGAACTCAGCCAGGCTTGGCCTTCTTAGATGTGCTGACGTCTGACGTCTACCTGGAGTCTACCTGAGAATCTGAGATACCGGACTCATTTCGACCTCCTGAGAGACTGAGGCGAGTCCTTTCCTGCCAAGACATGGCCAGACTGATCTTCCTGATTTTCATGCGGTAGGGACCGTAGGGACCGTAGGGAGGGACAAAATGGGACAAAGATGGACAAAGAGTTTCATGGCTGTGAGAAGAACTCTTGATCCTTGATTCATCCAGCTTCTCAAAGGACTATCAAGAAGATTTCAAAAATCTATCCGTTCAAAACAGAAGTGCTACTGTATCAAGATCAATCAAGCATTTTGCAATTGAAACATGTGCGGCGATGGATCTTGCCTCACTTGCTCCAAACTTGCCAGTGCTGATGACCTGTCAAGCATCAAACACGGTAAGTGGGGCTGGCAAAACCATGAGACACTGGGGCTCACTGGGGTACCAAGTAGATCCAAGTAGAGAGACAACTGGAGCAGTATCGAGCAGATCCGAGTCCGAGCAGTTTCTTGTGGATTTTTCAACTAAAATATCTTGACTATTCTTGACTCAAACCAGGTAGGAAAGCGATTCCCTTTCGAGCACTGGTCCGATTCTCTTGCAAACAACTTGATTTGCTTTGATCGTGCCAATCATGCTGCATGAACGAATGCATCAAGGCATAGATCTTCACAACCCCAAATTTCCTCAAAGTTTGTGACAGGACGATGCTTGTCAAAAGTTCATGCTCTTCTCCAGCCAAACTCTGTGCATCTGGTGTCATGGGAAGTACAGGAGCTTTTCTTTCACCTTGAAACACGCGTTTGCTGGGTCTAAGACTGTTCGGTCTGATGCCGCAATTGCAACTCCCGCCTTGCTCAATCTGGTCAGGACATATCTGGTGATTTTAAATTCTACAGTGAACATCGATGGATATCAAAGGACAATATTCATTTTGTCTCGTGGAAATGTCATATCTTTCATTATCTTTCTAACACTCAAGGTGCGTGCATGCTTCCAGCTGCATATTGTGACACAACTCACATTGAACCGGAAACTTCAATTCTTTTGCCAATTAATTAACAAAGCACAAACTACTTACATTCCTATCATTCCTATCATTCCTATCATTCCTATCATTCCTATCATTCCTAAGTCAGAGTCAGAATACGGTAAGAATAGTCAGAAGATGTCAGAAGAGTTCGAGCACTCGCGAGTTGCGTGGGCTGAGGAGGTCACAAAGCTGCTTGGTCGTCGTGAAGCTTTTGCAAAGCGCTCATGACACCTGACCTAACAAAACGTGACAGGTGAGCTGCTCCGTAGACGCCACACACTGTTGGCACGGAATGTAGCATGAAGAAGTATGAAATGTGAAATAACATGAATCAATTCGTTCTTGATTGTACATGCTGATATGATGCATAACTCATTCTGGGGGATGCCAACAAAGGGATCCTTGCCTCAAGATATCCCAAACAAGGCGAACCGCACAGAACTTTAGATGCGGGGATGAAATCTTGCACAGGGCTGTAGGAACCACACACTCATAAAATAGTGAGCAATGCTTAAGGACCTGAAACAAGGAATCATACTTTCAAGATCTTTCAAGGGGAAACTATCTCAAAGAAACGACAACGGCAGGGCGTTTCAGGCAAAAGCATGCAAAAGCCTGAATAGTACATGACCACACAAGGCTTCCACACTGCTTAGACTCATGTCACAGCACATCCCAAGAAACTGACTTGGAATACACAAAGAATGCCCATGTTCAGATCTGATGCTGAAAGATAATGTGCGTTAAAGTTCCGGAAGACTTGCTTAGCATTTCTCCATCCGGGCTCCCAAGCAAATCTGTAGCACTCTTCAGCCTTATCAAAACTTGGACAGGGATCATGGCAAGCTGCACGGCTGCAAGGACTGGACTTTCTTTCTGGTTTCCCATCCACTGTATCTTGTCAGACTGGATCCATTGCATGCCGAAAACAAATCCGCGTTGGTTCAACGATGCACGGCCTCCGTTGCAAACGTCGATATATCCCATGTACTTCCCATATACTTTGATGCTCTCTGATGCTCTCTGATGCTCTCTGAGCGACTGACGCGTCAAGGCATGAGATCACTTGACCCTGCTGCAGCTTGATGTCCCTCAACAAAGTTAGCTGCCCAGACCTCAGCACAGTCACAGCCCAAGGAGTCTGTGCCCGTGCCGACGTGTGCCAATATGTGGCAACATTGTCCATCTTTGTCCTCAAGATCCTCAAGTCTCTAACACGTCCACAGATGAGAGCGCTTGAAGTTGCTCCCTGATGTCTTTCAGCTGGTCCGGCCTGGAAACACAACCGAGTCTTTCTGTTGCCGGGAACAAAGACAGACACTGACAGACACTTCGATGCCGTTCTGTGAAGGACCAGGACAATGGGGATACATGAGGAAACAATGGGAAACACATGGACATAGGGCACCAGGACAGGACATGCACAAGCGACCTGACAAACACGAGCAAACTAGAACCTCCGACAGAGCCTGCCAGTCCATCACATGACATTGTAGCATTAGGTATATAACCCTTCGGCCAATTCTGATTATTGTTTCACAACAATAAGACTATAGTTTGACAACATTTACAGTAACAACTGTATACAACTGTAACAACTAGTTTCATTGTTTCAATTTGTTTCATATCATTTAAAAGTGCTACACTCCCCTGTTTGAGTGCCCAGCGAGGTGAGCGCAGACTGCCTCGCCTCTGTCCGGACTTTTCACACAACTGTTTCGGATGTTTCAGAGGCTTTGCAAATTCAGATTCGTCCCAAAGACTAATATCCTGTGACGTTCACTATGATGTTTCGAAGCTCGATATGAGGATTCCCACAGAAGTGATTTGCTCTGGAATTACTTCGGCAAGCGTTTTGTCTAGGCACATTGAAGCATCTGGAAGACAGCCAAACATAGAACCAAAGAAAGTACTAGGTACTTCAAGTAGCATGAATACAGATGACTGTCTGGCTGAATGATGCTGAATGTACATAAAAAAAATATAAAAATACCGTTGATACACAGCGTCGATCTCTGAGTCACCAAACCTTGATGTCTTCCAACGCATTGCGGATCTGTCCTGCAAAAGGCATTGGTACTCTAAGCTGAGACACTTGAAAATCTCGAAACATTTCGAGAGTAATATTTCAGCCAAGGTTCCTTGCTCCACGCTGACGTCGCGCAGTGGCTCTTGCGTAGCAATGTTTGAGGCATGGATCCACCTGCCCAGTTTTGCAAACTTTGCAAACTCAGATGTGTCAAGTAGTGTCAAGCAGTGTCAAGTACGCCAAACGTTCCAAGGAGTTTGAAAGCTTTTTTGACCAGACATGGCTAGATACGGCTAGACATGGCTATTCGATTAATTAAAGGTTTTCCAACATGGAAGTTTCATGGAAGGCCACGGAATATCATGGAATATCACTGGTTGCAGGCGAGAGACCCCGAGACATTGACACGCAGATCGTTGAAGCCCTCCACTGTCAGCCGTTTCATCTCCTGGGCTTCGACTCTTCACACTTAGTGACATGATGTGACATGGTGGAGAGATGAGGTGACAGGGGGAGGATTTCTGGACCTGGTCAGTGGACATCGAATGATTTCATCATATCATCATATGAGTCATATGAGATGTGTTCAATTGTTTCATCTTCGGAACTCCAAATATCTCCAGAGATCTCCAAAAATGCAGAGCTGCACCTCCATCTGTTGAATCACTTCGGCCACTGGCTGTGTTGCCTGCGAAACAGATCTCCGCTGATTGCATGAAACAAATTGCTGAGGATCTTTGGTCTTGAAAACGCCCATGCCCAGACCATCTTCAAACTTCGAGCATCTGGCATTTCAGGACTTTTGGATCCTTCTTTGACTTCTTTGGGTTGAACATTTAGCAGCTACAACAGTAAAGCCTTTAAGCATATCTTGAAATATGTTGAAGTTTCATGATCTGGTGACCGCGGGGTGACCACCGTGACCAGCTCAGTCCGATTTTGCCTCTACCCGTGGCTGCAGCTGCTGCTCACGCTGAGCTTCTGCTACGGCGCGCACTGCCTGGAACGGACGTGCGGAGCTTCCTTAAACTGAAATCGAACTGAAGGAAAGGTTCTTCCAAACATTGAACTGCAAAATGCAACAATTGTGAAAATCACGTGAAAATACACCACATGACATAAAGCATTTGCAAAATGAAATCAAAGCTGTGAGCTGCCGGCCTCTTCAAGAAGCCGGGAGCTGGCCTGCAAATCCTGAAAGTGATAAGCGATGTGACAAGATCAAATTCAATGTATCAGTCGGGTGAAAGATCAAAGCTGCGGGTGACTAGGGTTAATATAGATGAATATAGAGCCTTATGATATCTTATGGACCTGTTCGTAGTAGCAGTGCAAAACTTTTTCTGGGTTCGGCGCTGTAATCTGCCGCACGGTGGAGAGATCCATCTGTGGCAGAAGGATCCACCCATGGGAATGGCAACAGATAACCACACAGGACCAATTGAAGTTGCTACAGAATGGTACAAATACATACAAATACCATAATGCGAGAAAATGGGATTTCTAAGGACACTCAGAAAAGATCTTCGACACTTTTCGAAATGGCTTTTTGGGACAAATCGAAACAGCTTTGCGCCTTCTCAAGCAGAGAAGACTGAGTGTGATCCAAGTGGTCTAGGCGAGCATGAACCTGCTGATGGCACGATTGAGAAGCCTGTTTGAAGAAAGAGTGGAATTCAATAGAATTCCAGGATAGTCGGGAGTCCGCCTTAAAATATCTTAATCTTGATGCATCTTGAAGCATAAAGTTTCGTTTAAATTTCATTGACGATGCAACGATTCATTGATCCTCCAACTCCCGTCCTGGTCCATCTGAATTGCTTGGCACTGGTCCAAGCGCTCGAGGCGAGACCAGACCTGCAATGGTCTGAACACCGTCAGACTCCTTTTCTCAAAGATGTTCAAAGATAATGGTAAAAAGAGGAGGTAAGAATATAATAATAATAATAACAATAATAACAATAATAATAATATATAATAGATGAAATATGTGAACAGAATTGAACAGATAGCAAAGACATGCAAAGACCAGAAAGACCAACTGTACTTGCTTTGGCATGTTGTCATTCTGAATCTCCCAATGATTTTGGTGCACATCTGTGCACACTTTGCAAGACGCATTAGAGGTTTACAACTCAGCTCTTGTCATGCTAGGGGACAACTCAATCAAAACAAACACAAGTTCGATCTATTTGATCATAGTTTCGCGTCATGCACCTAGCGGCAAACAAAGGCAGCAAGAACTAGTCAGCTATAGTCAGCTGGTTCGTCCCTAGGATGGCCATCAAGCCAGCGAACAGGTCCAACTTATCAACTCCTTTGCCACACCTGGTCTCTCACCTGGTGCATGGGCTCAAGCAATGATTGCAATTGCGCATCAAGGTTGGCACGCAATTCCTGCTTGAGGAGTCTTGGGGTGGACATGTCTGTGCCCAAATTTGTCTTCCTGGATGAAGCAGCCTGATTGGTCAGGGCCTTCATTCTTGATTTGTTGATATATTTTGACATTTCATGGACGATCAACTTTGAAGGATGGTTTGAAGGATGGTTTCAGATGTATCCGGATGAGTCACCAAAGGTTCTGACGATGTTATGATGTTCTGCTGGTGCTTCAGTCCTGGAGGTGTTCGCCCTGGGCCCGTGCTGCTGATGGTGCTGAGGCTGAGGAATTGCGGAGGTCGTTCATCAAAGTCTCAATCGACTCCTGGCAATGGAGACTTGCCGTACTTTCCCGTTGCCATTCATCCCGTTTATATCCGTTTATAAAGTGAAGATTAATAACAAGTGCTCATGTTGGTACTACATGGTACTGATTAATTTCATTGCGGTTTTCACAGTGCTTTTGGTTTTTCTCCTTAAATTCCAAACTCCAAAGCCAAACTGTGCGCCTTGAGTGAGCGCAACTCCTGGATGCCCTGCAGCTCCTATCACTTGAGACGACTCGACTGAGGTGATAGGTTTTCAGTCTCCGGCAATGGTAAAAAATGTCACAATATGTGTGTATATATATATATGTGTGTGTGTGTCAATTTGCTGGAATAATTTGGACACACATTGAAGTTGATTCTGCTCAAGTTGCATGGATGTCTATGGAGGCATGGTCGAAGCGATTGTGAAACAATGTCCGGTAGTGGGTTCATGCAAATGGAGCTCCTCTGATACTGAGGACCGCCGCTCTATCTCCTGGGTGCAAGGCTACAAACATCAATGCTGTAAGATCATGTAAGATCTGCAAGTACAATTCAAGGAAGGAAACACGTCGAAATATATCGAAATAACATGCAATAAGAACTCTGTCTTTCGCGGACTGTTGAAAATCCCAAAGTGTTGGAAGCATGTGCGCTGATGTGCGCTGCAATCTCCTGTTGGATGGTGACTGGCTCGGAATTGGCACGCCAATCTCTTCGGCCCTTCAGACTTTCACCAAATCCAAGTTGCTCCAAGTCATCAGATGTCATCAGTCAGGGTTACTGGTTACTCTGAAATCAGGTGAGTCCGTGGATGTAGTCCAACGCAGTCTATGCTGTCAGTGTTTGATCGCAGTTGGTGCCTCTTCAATGAGGTGAATCTGCTGGCCTTGGTATGGACACTCGCTGAACAGGTCGAGGTAGACCACGGTGCTTCATGGCTTCAGGTCTTGCAATGTGCGTAGAATTGATGGTCACATAGCACCAAGATCCACCAAGTAGAGCCGATGTTTTCTCTCACTCTGGCAGTCACAAGTTGGACAGCCCAGCTCCGTGACGAAATGGGTACTTGAGATCCCCGACGCAAGCCGCCCACTTCCGTTCGGACCTGGCCGCTCTCCAATACAGCTGTCTTACGCCCTGTGCGTCTCCAGATCTGATGTTCATCCTGTTCGCATCTGTCCGCTCCTCTTGCAACCCGCAACTTTATCTGGTGTACATCTCTTTCAATGCTGATCTATTGAAGAAGTATCAACACTACAACCGCGAAGCGGCTCAACTTAACATCCTTTGAATCAGGGCGCCATCGTTTTCCTGTTGCATGAAACAATTTTAGCTCATGTTTTTGTCTTTACTTAATGTCGAACATCGCTTTTCCAACACTAAGTTTGCTTCAATGAACTTTAAGATGTTAAGATGTTTATACATGTTTCATAGTTTTTGAAACCTGAGCAATATTCGAACACATTTGTTTGAAACGTTTGAAATCCAGTGAGCTGAACATGTAGCTGAAAGAGCCGCATGTGTTTTTGTGTGTGTGTGTAGCCGGAGCGGCCACACTATACACTTAGGGGATACGATTTTGCCACATATCATGCTACATGCCAAAGACAAGTTGCACACAACTCATGTGTTCTCAAAGCAGTGATTTGCAAATTCAAACTACGTCCATTGCTTTGAGTCGCTTTCCATACAGGGTATGTCACAACATGAATCATACTGGCCCCCCTATTCACAGTTAAATCCATTGAAATCCTTTTCTAATCTTTCGTGCGGAAATGCCAGCTTCATGTGGAAGCGTGAAATTACAATCCCAAGATCTCTCAAGTTTCAACAAGAAAGATCTCTTAGTTTCCCAACATCAGAGCGCAGCTCGGAGATGATTTGGTTCACAGCGTCCGCAATCATCACACACAATTCCTGCGGATATACAGTCCGGTTTTACATTGGGTCTCACACGACAAAAGTCACCCACACCACCTTGTGCGAAACAGGAACATGATGATGAACAAATTAAGAAAATAGAAAGGTATGTAAATATGATTATAATATGTATATATATATATATGTATATGTATATGTATAAATATATATATGTATATATATATGTATATGTATATATGTATATGTATATATAATTATATGTATATACATATATGTATACATATATTATATGTATATGTAATGTATTCAAGGCGCAGTCCTCTTTGTTTTCAGCCAGGGTCGTTTTCAGGTCGAGGCCTTGATGCAATGCTGCGGTCGTTCGTGGCGGTTGACCAACAATTGCCATGTCTTAAATCCATGGAGAATCCATTGTCAAATTGTACATTCTTTTTTAAACATATATACAGCATTACATCAGCTGATGTCCGATGTCAACAGGCATTCTTAAATCTCAAGACAGTAAGACAGTACTAAGATCAAGGTGCCACGATGGACAATGGAAACTTGGCCATGCGTTCTGTGCTTTCCGTGCGTTGTCTTGTTGCACAGTCTCTTCCAGTGATGTGCTGAGGCTCAAGCGTAGCTGCTCCATTTCCAGACCAAGCCCTGCTAAGACCTGGCTGTGAGGTTTGGTTTCTGGTGGAGATAGCAGCATTGCATGTTGCTGGACCATGCTGGACCTCTGGCACGGCTCACCAAGACACTAAAACAAGAATGCTCACTTAGGTGACAGCTGTTACAAATGCAAGTCACACTGTTCAAGACAGACACGGCTTAATCATGCCATACTGCACAGGGCTTGTCTCTGTCAGATTTTGTTGAACCAATTCTCTACACCGGTTCTCTCTACTGCACGAACCCGTTGTTCCGATTCTTCTGATTCTTCTGCGTTCTGCGTTCTGCGTTCTGCGTTCTGCGTTCCTGCCTGAGTCTGTGATCCCATGCGTTCTCGCGAAGCTGTTCCCATTCTCTGGGATGAGCCGTCATAGGAAGCCTCCAAACATCTCCAAAGTCTTGAAAGAGGCAGAATGTGGACACATGGGAAGTCAGATTCAGTCAGTGTCACCGCAAAAAAGTTTGATTTGTTTGTGAAACCCTCAGAAGACAACTGCACAAAATGGCATGGGTCTAGGTCTTCCGGATAAAGCCATGGCAAGCGGCCCGCCTGCCCATTCCCATAAGGCGTCTGAAACCTGGAGGCAAGAGATGTACGGCAGGGCCGGAAAGGAGCAGCAAACTGTGGCAACATGCGGGAAAACAACGTTTTCTGCAAAGGTCAGGTGCATTATGTTATCCCGATTCCCCCTTGAAACAAATTGGGCGTGGTAGGTCAATCCAAAACATATCCAGCACTTCCTGAAAGACTTTCCTGAAAGACTTTCCGGACTCGTTTCCCAGACTCGCGACACGGTAAAATCGGGTAGTGATGCAGTTTGCCCAGGAGTCGGCCGAGCTGAAGCGCATTGAAGCGCTGAGCTGCCCACGTGTCGATGCGTTGCCACTTGTGGCGCTCTTGGTTCACTCGGCTGATGTCCAACGTTCGAATGGCTCCGCCTTCGCGGCCTGCCGAAACGACATGGTTCACTCGCAGAGAAATGTCACCATAGCAATATAGCTATAGCTACACAATGCACATCACAATATGTCACAATATGAATTATACATATGTGTCAACAGATGTAGTGATGCAATCATACCGAATCATACCGTATATTATCGTATATCATGTATATTTACACTCATGACTCATGACTTTTGTTTTGCTGTAAACATACAGCTCTACACATGCTTTGTATTCAGTATTACCCAGCAACCTACTCAGTGGATCCACGCCCCTCACCTGGCTGTTTATGGGACATGGAGTAGAACCTCAAAGCGACAGGTGTGATTCATTGTGATTCCAACTGTAATATATGATTTCACATGGTTGAGCTTCTACTGCAATTCATTACGTCATTGCAAGCAAGGCCATGTTGGTTAGCAGTTCCGAAAACGTCTGCGTGTGACAGCCTTCCTAAAGCTGCTGCGTTTTTCTTCTCCCCGTCAGGGACCCCTGCTCTGCTTCCTGAGAATCCTCTCCTCTTTGCCGTAGTGGATCCTCCGATGCAGGTTGAAAGCAACATCTTCCATGAATCTTCCATGATAATAACAATAACAATATTTTTAGATTATATACATACAAACTAGATGTAACTAGTAATAATATTGTAACATATTGTAACTATTTGCAACTTGTAGTAGTTGCATTGCGGTGCATTGGTCCGTGGCGGCCAATTTTTTTTATCAATTTTTGTCATTGATGGGAAAGACTGGACGGCAGCCAAACAGTCAACTGGAAAAGAAGTAGTGCTACCATGTGCTTATGTATTGACAAATTGATCTGCATTTCAAAAAACTGTTGACAAACCACTTAATTGCTTTGGTGTTGAGGCAACGTGACTTTGGAGCCTTCAACTGGTGCTTGGCCGAGACGGAGGCCACAAAGTGCCGGAAGTGACCCGGACCTGCACCAATGCCTTCGCTTCGCGGCTTCGGGAAGGAGGATAGAAGGTAAGAATTGGTAAGAACACATTTTAAAAAGAACACAGAAGGGAAGAGAGCGAAGAAAGCACATCTCTCCATTCTAACAATTGGCAGGACACGGCTGGCTTATGAAAATATTTGCAACTGTGCCATGTTCCAAATAACATTCGGAGCGTATCATTTCGAATATTTCAATTTATCAAAAGATTCTTGATGGATCGATTATGATCAATTTCATTCTTGATGGTTCTGTCAGTTTCTGCCCTGTGTGTTGATGTATCGCGGCCTGCATCCGGAGGTGGTGCGCTGCAGCCATGAACCAAAGAAGCCTCTTTGGGCTCTCTGGTTAGGCGTCCTCGGGTTCCAGCATGACTGAGCCCTCAAAAGGTTGCGTGGGGTCAATGAAAATTAAAAATATTTAAAAATTATCCAACAAATTGAGAAGTTGTCTCATTACAGACTAAATCAACTTGTGCGCACTTGACGACAAAAAACATCTTCCGAGAATTGACTTTCGCTCGCCCAGTTCACCGTTACAAATCTTCAAACCACTGTCGCTGTAGAATATCATGTCATATCACACCAACTCACAACACCCCAAACTGCTCAAACTGCTCAAACTGCTTGGCCGCACCAATTGGCACCATGTCTCGGCCACGACTCATCCAGTGTTCCAGGATCCCCCACCACGTGCAGAGGCGGGTCGCTGTGACATGGCACAGGACTAGATTCTGCGGAGCGCAGCTGCAAAATGAGCTGTGTAAACCATGTGCAGTTCAGATAGTTCAGCAATGCTCCAGCAACGCTAGACATGCATACATATGCTAGATTTTGTGAATGGTACACATTCTTTCTCGCAGCTATGACATGGTCTAAGGCCTATCCCCACCTCTGTGCAGAAGTCGTGTTTCATGATCTACAAGCAACTGTGTCGACACCTCTTATCACTAAAAGCTTGAACCGTTTCAATCGCAGCCTAACATTACAGGGGTCGAACCCAGCATGTATCTAGCGCTGATACAGTAGGACACAAAACAACTTTGTTGCCGCCACTGGGCTTGCGAGTAAGATGCAGTACGATAAATGCCGAGATGTAAAGAACTGACATGGATTCGATTTGTCTTTTAATTTTTCAGCAAGTACATCAAGCATCATCAAGCTGCATTGTTCAATTCTCTCAAAATCTATAGGAAACAGAAAGCAGCCGGCGGCATCGGCTCTCACAGCCTTTTTTGATCTCGCCATTTCATGGGAGAACCATCTGTACAACAAAATACAACAAATATATCTATGTCATCTGATCCGACACGCCGCTGACAGCATGTCAATGACACAACATGAGTTTACATGAGTTTACACTTTACTTTACACTTTACTTTACACTATTTGACCTTTTACTCTGCCCTTCACATCCCTTTATCCTACTTCTGACCTAAAGTTTTACACACTAGCGCCTATGCCAGCCATGTGATATTGTGGTCTGCTCTTCTCGTTCTCACACGATGGCATCCACACAAACCAGCCAGTGTCAATTGAAAGCCAATCTGCCCTCTACTGACGCACCTAAAACATGATATTGCAATGTTACATCCTTCACAAGTGAAAATGCCATCTTTGAAAGCGCCCCTTTTTCTGAACGTCAGATCATGATCTGTAGAATCTGTAGGGTTTATTTCTCTTGGCGTCCTCGGCGTCGTAAAAAAAAAAGCTGAGATGCTTCCGCACCTGGCAGCGCCTGTGAAGCTGTGAAGGCTTGAATTGAACGACTGAGAAGTTCATTAGTCCTCCTGTTACACAGTAATTGTAAGATCCGTGCAATACAGGGTGTCTCTCATCACAATGGTGAGTGCTCATGTCCAAGCTTCATGTTCATGTTCTCTTCTGAGCACTGCTGCAAAATGCTGCAAAGCTTGGACTCTTCGCATCAGTTTAATTCAAATAGACATTGACTCATTGACTCATTAGAATCATCAGACATTGAAATTCGATGAAATTCGTCAATGTGTAGCTGTATAGCTATCTGGCTGAGCTGTCTAGCTTTATTTGTTTACAGTTGTGTGGTTCCAGTTGCGTTCCAGCCTCCTCTGTGGTTTCATTCCTGTTTTCCAGGATATTCTTTGACTTTGTAATTACCAGTTGGTCATCTCAAATCTGCTTCATCCCTGCTTCTCTCCAATATAACATCAAATCAAAATGGATCAAAATGATTCAAAACGGATAAAACATTATAAAACTGCATGTATTTTAGGTCTCAGGAAGTCTACATTGTCATACGTCATATAATATGTATAATATCTCACAGTGTCGTAAAACACAGTCGTCCTTGTCCCCAAGCTCAAAGATCTGAAAAAAATGGAGCCCAGGATGTCGTGTTTCTACAGCCGACTCAGGGTCCTACGCCGCACCGCCCTTTGATCCCTTAAGGATCTCAGTTGTGGCCTGCAGGGCTCCAATTTCAAGCTCAATCATTCATCACAGTCAGAGAGATCATCGTAAATCATCGTATTAAAATCAGATACTTTTTGGACAGGTAGGTAGGATCAAAAGAAGCTCTGCCAGTAAAACATGTTACAAATATTTACAAATGCCTTCCACACCTTCCACCCTGTCGTCCCTAATTGCATCCAGGCGGCTGCTCTGACAAAATACGGTTCTGTGAGCTGTCAGCCATCAGTCCTGAGAAGGCATGGGGATGGGTACAAGTCTTGAATTACAAGAGTATCACCATAAAGAGATCAAACATTGAACGGATTGATGCCAATAATGATAGACAATTATTGAATATTATTGATACATATTGTACCTGTCCCTTGATTGCATCAAAATGATCTGTGCGTGCTTGGAAACTTCGCTGAGCTCCGTTACAGCGCTGGAGGATTCACCATCTCAGATCGAAGCTCCCTGAGAGAATTGCGGAAATTGCAGAAGATCAATAGCTATCATACAATATCATACAATATCATACAATATCATACAATATGTCAATATCATTCAATATCTATCAAGATCTCATAAGATCTCAAATACACTGTAACGTTCGTGGTCCAAGAAATCCACGTATCTCCATGTGACGAAATGAGTTCACACAAACTCATCAACTCCGTGGCCAAACAAATGCCAAGAAATGTGAAGAACTCATAAGAACTCATAAGAACTCACATCAAAACATGTCAACTTCATGTCAACTTCATGTCATCTTCATGTCATCTTCATGTCATCTTCACGTCATGTCCCACTTGCAGCTCAGCTAAGCTACCCAATGGCGCCAGATTGCGGGCCCTTCTTGCCTCCGCTCCTTAGATGGTCAAAATCCAGAGCTTTTGTTCAGTTGGGGTGTGAGAAGATTAAGAAGCTCCAGGTTTCATTCCAGTCACAGTCGTCCTACTGTTGCATCCTGTGTTGCATTCTGTTGTTCTAGGCTTGTTCTACTGCTGTGGCATTCTGATACATTCAAGGACCTGAGGACAAGACGCAGCCGACAAATTGCTCTTCGAGCGCATGCTCCTGACGCAGATACACAGTCACAGCATGGTCACAAGTTTTTTCTCCATGTTTCAGTATATATTTCATTAATTTTCATTATCTTTCACTAACATGGTTTTACACAGATTCCATGTTTTTTCTAAGATCTGTGTTGCCATGTGTTACTGACCTGAGCCACTGAGGCTGGAGCTGTGGGCCCGGCAAACCTGACTTCCCCGGCATCCGGCAAGATCCGGCAAGGCAGAGCATATCTGGAACAGAAAATGCTGATGTACGGAGTATACGGAGCATACGGAGCATGTCACTTGTCAGAGACATTGCAGGTTCATATGATACATATTCTGACCCTGACAAGGGCTTACTGATGAAACTGAAGAAACCCTGATTCTCCTGGATCCGCTGCAACTTCGTCTATTCTGACTCCTAAACCAAGGCAAGAACTCTTCATTGTCTCCTTGTTCTCGATGGCATTCTGCCGTGATGCACCTTATCGAAAGTCAACGGAACAGCTTCAGCTTGAGCTGCAACTCCTTGGAGCTTCAATCTTCGTTGATCTTCGTTGATCATGTTGATCTTCATTGTGTGAATTTTGAGGCCATCACTTCGCACAGCGTCCCTTAGCAGAATGCCGTCTTGCCAATTATGAAGGATTGCAAAACTTAAAGCTGAAAACCTCCGTTTCACTTCACCCCAGTTCAACACCAGATCCTAGAAAATATTCATCAGGGCTTGCAATGGCTTTGAGACTCCTACACATCCCAAGTCATTCCAATCTGAAGCTGCCTCCCTTCCTAGCATGAGCCTCACCGTTCCGGCCATGTGCTTCGCATTTTGTCTGCGGCACCAGGCTTAAGAGCTGTAGCACTGATACTCCTTCCCAATGCAGGAGATGGCGCAGGGTCGCCTCACAAATGGCGCAACCAGAGCTGATAAGATCAGCAATGAGGTTACACAAATGTTACAAGCGTGTTTGTGACTACAAAATATATCAAAATATTATCACTGCAAGATATCATGTTACATCAGTATGATGCATCTCACGCTGTCAAAGGTAGTTGATTGCTGGTATGCTCTTGGAATCCTGCGCTGCAAGCTAGAAGCTGGAAAACATTATCATTCACATCCATTTATATAAGGGAATCCTCTTAGGTTGCGGCTTCCTTGCGATGGAGATTTTTGCACCTTTTGCCCTTGGGCCATGCATGGGGGCCACAGAATCGGATGGATGCGGTCAAGAATGGTCAAGATATAAAGTGATCAAATATCGATCAAATCATGGGGCTAAACGGATCTAAACGGTCAAGAATTCTCGCAATGCAACATCTTAAGTTCAACATCCCTGCTGGCGTGCATGTGTCTTAACTTGGAAAGACAAATGATGAAAAGAAACATGAAGCAAACACTGGGCTAAGTACGGGAGACGCTTCTTGCCGGCTTCGAGCCTGTGCTCGAATGCTTTGAGATAGAGAGCACGCAGAAGAACCATCCGACAAACTGAAAACATCGGAGTTTGGCAGTTTGGCCTGACTCCGATCTGCTGCTTGGCGAGCCTGAACACAACTGATGCAGAGTTGAAGATTGAGAAAGGAATGGAGGAATGGAAATTGGAGAATAAAACATAATAAAATATAATTTGGAGTATTTCTTAATATTTCTTATTTTATATATATATATATATATTTTGGCAATCCGCTGGCGCTATAAGTCAGGCTGATGGCTTGCAGACAAACAAGTGTCACTCGTAAAGAAGACTGAATGTGTCAGTGGTTTGTCTGGTGACCAGATTTTAGGAATATGATTCGGTTCGAAAGATTCTAGCAATTGCCCGTAAACAGCTCCAAAACAAGACGACGATTCTGCACATATACATCTGATCCGACGAATTTGAAATTGAAAAGTAATCATGTAATCTGACATAACTAATACAACTATACGTAACTGACACAACTAACACCAGTCAATACTGTCAATACTTCTACACCTCCGCAATGTGCCTCGTGGATCCTCATCCTGCTCTGGCTCACTGCCAAATTTACTCTCTGAAGCCTCAACTTCTGGACTCTGATGTGCCTGGGCGCCAGGGCGAAGCCAAGCCGAGCATCAAACAAATCATAACATATTAATATATCATAATATATCACAATATATATATATATATCACATGTATATATATATATATATACATATGATTGTGTATATATATAATATACGCATATATATCATTATATATATATGTATATCATTGTCAGCATCATTTCAGTATCATGTCCAGCAAAACTTATGATCAGTCATACGGAGTCATATGCCAGGACTTCAGCCACTGTTGCACATTTGTAATCACTGAGACAGCGAATCGGCTGGTGACTTTGACCAACCCTAGGGCCCTAGGGGATTGAAAATTCAGGCAAGGCTGACCTGTGTTGGATCCCAAACTTCTCTCATTTCCATGTCCATTGTGATGCTATAGCTGCTATTGTGATGCTATATTTGCCGTGTTTGCCCAGGTATTATCGTATTATCCTTCTTGGAGTGCGACGCCACTGGAAGCAGGACTTGTGATTTCAATCCTTGAAACCATTTGAAACCTCAAGCTATCCTCAAGCTGTTGGCTGAGGACATAGGACCAACACAGGACGAAATGCCCGGCTGTCCTTTTGACAGATCAACTGCTGCTGCTACTGCTGCTACTGCTTGAGCTATCACTAACACGCCCACGTTTCAGCTTTTGAAGGGTCCTTTCGACCTTTCTCACATCTTTCTCAGCTTGCTTCAGCTTCTTTTTCTCTTTCTTTTCTTCCTTTTTTGCCTTCAACGCCAGCTTTTCCTCTTTGGTCAGCTTTGGTTTCTTCGACTTCTTTGGTCTCTTTTCTTTCTTATCTCTCTTGTCTTTCTTATCTTTCTTCTCAGTCTTTTCAGTCTTTGCTTTCTTCTCAGTCTTTTCTTTCTTGCCGTTCTTGGTCTTCTCTTTATCTAAGTCGTTCCGCAGCTCCTTGAATTCTTCGGCAGAGGTCCACACGAAGTCTCCTGTGTGCGTTGGAAAGTCCGGCCGCTTGTTGAATTGTCCACCGTTGAACTTCGAGGCAGAACCAAAGCCCACCACCTGCTCTTCAGGAAGACTTCCATGCTCGGCCATTGCACGTTTTGTACGAAGTGCCAGCTGAATGACCTGAGAATCAGGGTTGAAAGCGTTGTCGTGTGCTGCAGACGACAGAATCGCTTCTTGCACGTGCTTCGGTTGTTCGTCGAACCTCATGTCATGCAAGCGACCTGCCGCAAGTGCATCCTTTCGACCAGGCCTCAACTTACCAGCAAAGCGTGCCTTCTGCGCCCAAGCCTCTTCAATTGCTTTGGCTTTCTTTACTTTGTACTCTTCTCTCATAGCCTGTTCTTTGGGTGAAAGTTCCATGTCAATTTTCGGCATCGGAAAAAAATTGATTTCCTTGGCTTCGGCTTTGTCGATCAAGGCCTCCGGAATGTCCCAACTGGGCGTGGCATCAAGCGAGTTCCGGGGCTTCGGCTGCTTCGCCTCTGCCATATCCACGCCCTGTTCGCATTTCACATAGATCACATAGCGAAAATCAGAAGCTTGAAGCAAAAGGCCACCGACATGAGAACGACAAGACTGGACCATGCTCTACCTTTGAAACAGGGTGCAACTTAGACTCACCTGATCAATTTTTTCCATTTGTGAATTTGTGGATTGCCCCTCTCAGGTTGCAAGACTGACACTGAGCTGCCAATTCGAGGGATAGCTTTCACTTGGATCCCGACCATGACAAATTTCCGCTGCCGGTTGTTCAGCTTGCTCAGGAGAGAAATCCTTCACGTTTTGTCAAGAGATTCCAGGAGTGCTTCAGCAGAAGCTGTAATACGTCTAATCTACAGATTTGCAACTCTGCTGTAAGATCTGTAAGACTATGCATCTAAAATTTTCAGATCTCATTTTTTTAATCTACAGTGCGTTGCGGGACCTTGGCCGACGGTCAGCCACTTAGCCGCGCCTGAAGTGGTGTGCCTGATCCTTTCCACCTGTGAGGTTGAAGGCCTCCTGTGAGAATACTGTGAGAAGACTGCGAGGACACAGGACGGATTCTCTAAAGATTGTCCAAAGATTGTCCAAGTTGAGGCTGCTTTATCAAGGCTTTCAAATTCTCTCAGTGGTTTCAATATGTTTCAAAATTTCAAAAATGCATGTGAATTGAAGACACTGAGTCCCTGAGAGGATTTTTTGTTTTTTTTGGTACCATTGATACAAAAGAAGTGAATGGAATGTATATATATATATATAATTGAGCATGGGAAACTTCAACTTGAAACTTCCCACAACTGCTTTCTAGTGCAAGGACTTGGTACTTGATGATGAGTTTCCATGTCGCTCCTGTGATGCCGACAACATTGAGACTTGGTCCCGATCTTCGATGGCACGAACAGGGTGCCTTTCACACGATGGGATGGCAGGGTGAAACTGGATGAAGCTTTTGCACAAGAAAAGGAACCACATGGAAAATAAAACAAAAAAAAACTCTTAACAGATCGATCAAATAAATACACATCTGCCATCAACATTCCCGACCAAACCCTGCCGATTTTATGCGACTCCAAGGCCAGCACTTGGTTTGCGTACAACTCGTAAAATTCACCTCTGGAGTCAATTGTGACAGGATCACTAGATCAATGCTCGGACGCATCTGAAGACGTGTTCTGCGAAGTGAAGTCATTGGCTTGTGCCTTCTGCTTGGCAAAACACACACATGCTCCTTTTATCTCCTTTTGGCCTATACTTTGAGACCAAGTTTGTTGGTTCACTTCCGCAAACCACGCAAAGCAAGCTGGATGACCACTAAGATCACTACGTCAAGATACTTGATGAACTTTCCACATCTTGTAAGCTTTTGAATTCAAATGAATTCAAAGATTGGAGAGTGAGTTTACGTTCATGATCGCTTGGTCGCAGACATGGCTGTATGCATCCTTGCCCTTTCGCCAACGAGCCTGCAATGTGGTTAACACAGACTCAAATGGCTGAAAGCTTGACTCAGGATGACAGATTTCAAGACTTGATAAACATATGGCATATATGGACCTAACAGAATACACCTACAACAGCATGAAGCCTTACCATCAGTTCCAGTTACCGCGGACACGTTCCCATGCACACCAACCATGTATGTGAGATGCATTTAAAAATGTACAACGATTCTTCTCCAGGATTTTATAGTCTATATACATGTAACATGTATGTATACACACTATATACATAAGAATAAGAAAAACATAGGAAAAAACATGAAAAAATATAAGCCTTCTGAGGCGATCGAACACCGGATTGCCCAAAACTGATTTGCGGCGTGCCATGGCCACGCCCATAGCTCCAGCAGTGGCAGCCTATCAAGGTACGGCCAGGTACGGATCATGTTTTGCATGTGACTAGTTTTGCACATTTTTGCACTATGGTGAGTGGGGAATCTATCGATTGACATCAAATCATATCATCTGGTATCATCTGGCATCATCTGGCACTTAGGGCTCGCATTGAACCCTGTTTTAACTTCGCTCGACTGTGCCTAGCTTTGGAACTTATACTTACAAGTTCCCTCCTGTCGCAGTGCCTACTCTCCCCAGACTCTCCCATCTGCAAGCTGAGAGAAGGACGCGACAGCCATAGACATCCACAGGGGCAGCTAAACCCCTGGCGGACAACAAGTTCGTTTGCTGCAATGTACAAGAACTAATTTTAACTAAATATTCTTTCATGTTCTTTCCACGTCTTTCTTTTCTATGCAGAAATGGCAGGAGCAAACATAGTGCAAACACGGACAAACAAAACCATTGTGAAATCGGTGAAATGCCGTATTGGACAACTACATGATACTACATGCCTCTCATCTACAGAGGCAGCAGTGGTCTGCGGACGTGCCTGGTCGGGAGGTGAAGGCCAGATTTCTTTGTCACACGTATCAGTGGAATTCAGTGGACAGGTTCGTGATGTTTCGTGTCTAGGTGTAGTTTCAACATGTTTCAACATTGGGCATGTGTGGAAATCGCTCTCCAACTGGTTTTGGCATTTTTAATGATTTGAACGAGTGCGAAGCATCATGGGCCAATGAAGCTTGGCTAGGTACACTGTCTGCATGAGAAGTACCACCCCAAAACTGCAAAGCATCATGGGCCGGTGCCACTGCCAGTGGAATGAACCCTGCCGAGCCTTTCGCATGATTTTGATCCTTTCATGCAGAGCAGCCAAAATGATACAAACGAAATTTGACATGATAGCTTGCACAGGAAAAGAACTTGATGAATGACTGGATCCAAACTTTGAACTCAGCATGGTTTCCAACTGAGTATGCCAAACGCCGTGACAACAGACCTGAGATGCCCTGAGATTCAACCTTTGAGCCTTTGTCTCCTTGCAAACCAGAGATGAGTCTGACTCAGTCTGACGTGGAAAAAGAAGCCAAATATGTCCAAGGGGTACTGTATCAAGGGGTTGTGGCTGCTGTGCATTCAGCAGATTCGTTAATTTTGCCAAGGATCAAAGGATTGTTTTGCTCTTCTGGCGAAACGTCCTTGCAGATTGCTTTGCTCTTCTGCTCAACCAAGCTACAAATATTAAATGCCAAAGGACTGTTAATCATTGGACCAAAACAACGTGAGATGTCTGGCATCCACTTCCAACACACAAATCTCTCTTGTGAATTCTTGTGAAACGTTGTAATTTGCGATTGTTGGCTGGGAAGATACTATAGCGCTGCTGTTTGATCGGAAGACTTCCTACATCCACAGACTCAAGACAGTACTGTGAAACTCCACCCGCTGTGCCTCTTCTTCCCTTGGTCCCAAGGCGAAATTGAACCGACTGGACTGCATATATCGCAGCATCGCAGGCTCTCCGTGATCCCATGCTTTCCCGTCTCCATTTCGGTCTGAGCTCATTACTTGGGCACCAATGGTGCCAGTTTGGTTGCGCTCCGTGATGGCCGCCTGGGGAAATGGATCTATCACAATCTATCGCAAGCAGCATCTCTCCCCGCACATGTTAGGCACCCCAACTGCTGCATCTGCTTCCGTCTCTATGGGTTTTGCGGATTTTTGCGGTGCATTCAGAATCTCAAGCTCTCGCCGTTCCCAAGTCCGGGAAGTGGCCTCGTGTCGACCAGGGATTCGCCGCCGGGGCCATACCTCGGGCGTAGCACAGCGACAAAACACATCGTGAACAAAACTCTGACATCATCTGACATCATCTGACATCATCTGAAGATCCCTGAAATGTCCTGGGAGCCAAAACGCGAACCCCCACTTCAGCGGATCCGCATGGGCAAAGCCACCTTTGGCTGCTGGATTGCCTCAGCGGAACACAGAGACACAGGGGATTCAATTGATTTCAATAGATTTCACCTCTTTCCTGCTGGAAAGAAAAATTCTACAATGAAGTGGCTGGAGTTTCCTCAGCATGGATCTCCGCTCTCAAATACTCAGTCAATCGGGATCACCGATCTTGCAGCGTCAAATAGAGGAAGAATATGGAAGAATGCAACATATCCAACTGTCAAATGCACCCCATGAACTCGAGATCCTCAAGAATTCGTTTCAAAGAAAATGTATCCAACAACACGAGGCTTTTTGAAAACAGATCATATTGTGAACTTTGTGAACAATCACAATCATTGAAGATCCACCTTGAAATAATCCTGGCATCAAAAAAACGCGTTGATAGGAATTTGATTCATGGGAATAGGAAGGTAACCAGCAAGAAACCCAAAGTTTCAAGGATTGCGATGGATGCTTGCAGTACTGTTTTTCCAAACTGATGCCACGGGACGTTCTGTACGCTTTGCAGCTGACCACACTTCATCTGGCCTTGAATTCCGTTTTTTTCTGCAAGTGGAATCAATCCAAGCATAGATACATATGGTACATGAGATGAGATGAAAAATACATAGAAATATAATGAAATGTATTGCATTGCAGCAATACTGCAAGTCGATGATGTCTCTGCATTGTACAGGATCACGTCATTTTGTTGGTGCTTCCACCATTTCATTTCGACCATTTTCTGCTTTCGGCCATGTCTCAGTATCTCTCAGTGTTCTCTCAGTGTGTTTGCATTGGACATCATTGGACACCCTGGGTTTCTGGCCCCAAGGGCTTGATGGACGGATCATTCCTCGGGCTTCGCGGCTTCTGCGGTCACGGTGCAAACTGCCCAGCTTCGTCAAACCGTCAAACCGAGTCAAACCTCTCTTTGAGTTGGTGTCACTACGTGTCACTACGTGTCACTCTTTGAGATTAGGATCTTGGTGATTTCAAAGCATGAGCCAAACATGTTGTGCAAACTCTTCCAAAATGGCCCACAACATTGCAAAGTCATTGAATGTGACTTTAAGTTGCAATGATCTAGGGATACAAGTAAAGTTTAGTAAAGTTCCAGTAAAGAAAAGACCACATGGCCAAGGCTATGGATGCTATGGTTCCCCGCGAGACAAATTGCGGCATTGCCAGCAGCATTTGTCCTCAGTGACTGTGCTCCTCTTGGACCCCACACTTTGATGCGTTCGTGTAATCAATTAACATCCATTGACATGGAGCCCCGGTCAAATCTCAATCGACTCAATCCTCTAAAAGAAATTCTCAGTTTCTGAATCAAACCGTCCTGGGATAGTAAATATGGGATGTATTGGGATGTCATGATGACAGTTTGCCGTTGCGAAACGGATCCACAAACAGCCTTGGATTTGTATGAAGCGTGCAATGTGACATAGAATGAATCCGTGCTTCTCCAAAAGCACAAAATCAAGTGGCAAATAGTGGCAGCATAACAAGAGTAAGTTAATCTAAACTCAATATCTAAGCCGCAAAAAAAATGTGGATATTCAAAGTATGTCCAACATGTCCGTTTAAACGAGTGTCCATTTCGCTCCCTCTTCTGGAAGTACTCCACCATGGCATTGGTGAGGGACCTTGCAAAGCCGCAGCTTGAAAAAATGTCACGGAAACAAGAGGTTCTGATGTGGGTTGAAGATGTAGTTTCACATTACAGGTGTTTATGATTCTTTATGATTCTTTATTTGAACATTATCAGATCAGTTTGCATAGTCCGTCGCATCTGCGCATGTCAAAATGTGGCATGGACGCATTGTAGAAACTCAGGAAACTGTTCGAGAACACCGAAACCCACCACAACTGACAAACAAGGCAACAATGAGCAATCAGTGGCTCTACAACGCATAAGCTCTGGACTTGCTAATAAAAAGGAAGTAGAAAGGCAGCTCTGCTCCCATATGCACTGGACACCTTAGTGTGGTGAGCACTGACTGCAGAAAATTTGCTCTGACCTGAGCACTCCTGAGCACCTCAATGCCAAGGCACAAATCGCAGGGGGATACATCTTGAATCAAAAGCCGGTGCCTGGAAGATCTGGAAGATCTGGAGGCAATGAATGGAAATGATATCATATTTTGAAATATTTTGGCATACTATATGCATATAGGTGTGCCCCACGTCGAGCGATTTGCATGAGATGTATCTGGATGGCCCACTATGAAAGTCTGATGTAGCCATAGTCCGAACACCTTCACCTGAATGTGTTCCCAGACCAGTCGAAAAGCAAATCATATCATGGCCGTCATGGTTCAAAATGGTTCAAACATTTCAAACCTATCAAGTCTTCTACCATCTTCTAATATCTTCTAAGAATCTTCTACCTCCTTTGTTTTTAATCCGGGTCAAAATGGGTCAAACATGTCCATGTCCTCAGGACTGCATGGCGGCACACCGAGACCTCAGGGTAACGTCGGGTAACGTGTCACCTCTCACAGCCGCCATGGCATGCCTGGCATGCCCTGAACCAAATGATCTAAATCATTAAAAAAATCATCTACTGTAAATCATTCTAAATCTATTTCATTCTATTTCATTCTATTTCATCTACAGTATCCAGATATATCCAGATTCTGTTCCGTGTACTGACAGGTTCTGACAACAGAAGCTTAGGAGGATGCTCTCTCTCTCTCTGTCTTTGCACCAGCCCAGTCTGCCCAGTCTGTAGTGATGAGAGAACAAGGAGATAAGATGACCGTCGTCTTCACAGACAGTCCGCTGTCTAGGACTTCAACGTTGCGCCAAATCCTCATGACATCCCTAAAATCAAACCCTGTGCAGCGCATTGCTACTCTTTTCTGTGGCCCTGACCAGCAGAGTCTGGACATCGATGGTTTCAGCACTTAGATGATCCTCACTTGATGTGACTTGCAGTTGACAGTCCCGACAGTCAATTGCCTTGATCATGTCGGAACCTCCCAGGCTCGCAGTTGATCACCGTCCTTGTCATGCATTGACCAAATGCGTGCCTTGGAAGCAATGCATCGAACGTTTCTGTCACCACAAAAATCAAATCCTTTGATATCCTTTGACACACTGAATTCTTGGGAGGTGGCTCCCAAGGTGATAGCTAACTCAAAAAAAAACTAATCTTTAGATACACTTAAATACAATTTAATACCTACACCTTTTCAATCAAATATATCAAATACAATTTAGATATATTTAGAATTATTTAGATACCTTTCGTATTCCCGTTGTGACCTCGCTCTGCACTGAGGACCAGCATTTGTATTTTTCAAGATCCGCTCCATGGCATCAACCTGCTTCTGGCCTTGGCGTCGCGTGAACGGCGTGAACAACCCATCCCAAAGGCCCAAAGGCCTCGGGGCCGATGGCCTGGGAGGATGGCGCCTGGGATGGCCTGTGGCTTCGGTACACTTTTTGGCTCAGCTGCGAACGATAAACTTCGCGCCTTAGGACAAAAAATGAACAAAAAGGCTGGAAAACATTCTCGTTTTAGTTTGACGTCAGGCGCACCTTCAACCTTCTCCATTCTAATCCGATAAGTTGAAACAAGTTGGAGCAGGAAACAAAATGTTCCGTATGGTTCCTGGTGTCCATACACTGTCCGATTCCTGTGATATCTGTGATTGTATCGGACTTGAATCTAGGATATCTAGGGCTTCAGGCCACCCTTTCCCTCCTCCTGGTGGTGGAGGGCCGACCATGTCGATCTGGACAGAGGCCAGAGGCGGGGAAGAAATGTGAAGAAATGTGAAGAGTGCACAATGCAATGGTATCAAAATGTATCAAAATGTATCAAATCTCCAGTGTCAGAAAGTGCGGGCTCGACTAGACATTGCAAGCTAGGCAAATCATGCTGCAAGCTGTCCCCTGCTCATCCCTGCTCCCTTTATTCCGTGTGTATGTATTTCATGAAAATTTCGTGCACTTCTTCTCCAACATCTTCATACATCTTCATACATCTTCTATAGAGATGGTGAACCAACATGACATGGTATAGTCCTGTACCAGGCAAGGCAAAAATACTGAGCGCCACTTCTGCAGATATCAAACTGTCTTAGTGGCCGGCCAAGAGTTCATCGATGTTGAACTTTGGGTTGTACCAAATCATTTCCTCCACATCAGCGAAGCTCTCTACATCTCTCTACTAGCGCCCCTGAAGCTGCTTGGTTTCCAGAGAGCCGATGTTTCTGGGTCCTAGCTTCAACAAATAATGCATTGGTGTTCTATGGACAAAATGTGGACAGGAAACACAAGGTCCTTCTCTACAGAGTGAGGACTTCCTAAGTCAGCAGGTTTATGCCCTTGGATGTCTACACGAGTGAATGATGTTGATGTGTTTAAATCTTCTGAACGAAACCTGGTTCTGTCTCATTCTCTGCACGGATATCTTGTCTACTCTTGTTTGCTTTTGTTGTCTTCCTGATTTCCTGATTTTTTGCAATCTTAAGTGTGGATCTGAACATGCTCAAGAGCTGAGAGCCCCCGACGCAGCAAAATTCGCAAGACAGCGCCACACGCGTGGCCACAGGCGATCATATGGGCAGAATGGACCCTGGTGACAGTTCATCACTCCGGTGTGCAGAGCAAACGCGCAGCAAATGATTGATGACACATGTTTGCTGCAGCAAGATACAGAATTTGATTATCGGCTTGGGAAACCTTCCGCTCAACCATTCGGCAGAAAGCGCAGAGCCCAATCGTGATATCAATGACTGAAGAGTTGAAGTCAAAAAAAACACACGTAGCATCAAAGCATCCATAGTTTGAGCACTGGGACTGCTGGCACAATCACATTCATCAGTTCAACATATTTCATATGACTTCATCATCACTTCATCATCACTTCATATCACTTCATCTATTCTGCATCGGTACCAGTTTGGTCACCAGCTTGACATTCAATGAGACCATCCCCGTGGGTCCGCACTTCAACTCATCCAAAGTTTGGCAAATCAAATGCCAATCCTGGAAGGACCAAACCTGAGTCGTCCAAATGTGTCATCACAGACACAAAAATCACAAAAAGTAAAACTGCAAAAACACTAAGTAAACTGAACTATCTGAACTATACTAAACTTCTTCACTCAAGGCATGCTGATGTGTTTTTGGACATCCAAGGAGCAACACACAATTACAAAAGTTCCGACATGTCCGCAGTGACTCGCATTGCCATGACCGGCATCGGCATGTTTCATGGTTTGATGAGTTTGATGTCCAGTGCTCCTGAGCCCCAGCATCTAGACCTACTGCTGAGTCCATGTTCATTTTGCTCCTGGATCGAATTTGGACAATCAGTGAATCGGTGCACTGGCAACGTCCACAAATCAGCAAATATCAGCATAGTTTTCTTTCACTCGCTGCTTTGCCAGCCCTGATTCAACTCTGCCCATATATTAATATGACATGTTGTGAACTTTGCCATGTTGAAGCCGACAGAAAGTGCAAGACCTCCCCCCAAACCGCCTCCCAAAGCCAGGAAAATCGATCATGACCTGGAGGACTGACAGCGCTGGTAACGACATATTTTTTTCGAAAAAACCAATGGACCTCAATGTAAATTCTGACATATTCTGACCTTCGTCCTTCGGGGATGGGAGACACTTTTAACGCAAGCCTGTTTCCGCCGCCAAATTTCAAATGAGCAACACTTTGCAGCAGCTTGGCAACAGGTCTGCTGGGCTGCTGGAAACTGAACTGAGCTGCCGAACTACGGAGAAACCTTTCATGAAGAGAGGTCGACCTAGCTTTACCCACCTTGATGCATGAGACTTCAATCTGTGAACACTGCACGTGGCGGCTCTGTCCTAGTTTTTTGGGTGGCCTTTGTCAATGCGTTTTCCTTCAAAAATGAGCTGTCTGGACCCTGATGGGAGAAAGGGAGAATAGTTTCTTGACTGTGAATGCACAATTCCTGCAAGCTGGAATGGGATTGCAAAGCAGACTGTGATCGCCACATCCAAATTAGAATCCAACATCATCAACTAAAATCCGGGATTCATCAACAAATCCGAAATCTGATAAGATCTTACAAGAATTCAACATAATTCAACTTGCTTTTTGATTTCGAAATTTTCGAAGCTTGTTTAAGTTTGTTTATATCGTGAAACCCCAATCTTCGGTCTGAGGAGCAGGACGTCCAGGAACTGGTGAGAGGAGGTTCCAGGCCATGCAGCAGCATCGCGAAGGGACCTTGCCTTCGAGTGAACTGCAGTGACTTGTACAGAATCTACTGATGATATTCATAATATTTCATAATATTTCATAATATTTCATAATATTTCATAATATTTCATAATATTTCATAATACTATATATATAAAATATACATATAGTATATATATACATATAATATACAAGTGTCAACACTGCTCTTATAGACATGCTATGAATATGATAGCTTTAGTATACCTGTCATATTTTAGCTCATAATGTATCAGCAATTATCAGCATACACATATAAATCATATATATATAATATAATATATATATAATAATATATATATAATGTACCTCCAATAAACGCTTTGACACCTCGTCTTCAGCTGTTTGGCTTGTGGCTGCCACAGGCATCGGATCTCAGCCAGAAAAAATCCAATGATGCAACAACTTCCACAGGAAGGCCCTTGGGTACATCTTAATGATCTTAGATGATCTTAGGATATGTAGTGGATATGTTAGGTAGATTTAGGTAGCAGATTCTGCATAAATCTCTGCGGCAAACATGTTTTCTCAGGAAGACATCTCCGGTGTACCAAACCGAACTTGATCCAACTTCATGGTATTTCACGGTGCTATTTTATCATTTTGCCTCTCTGAGTTTGCAGCATTGATCTGAAAAGTGTCCTTTGGCGTTTTGCCCCAAGGCCCAAGGCCAAGAAATGTTGCCGTAGTTACTTGCCGTCAGCCAGAGCTACAGAGCTACAGCCAAGACCCAAGAGCCCATCAAACTTCGATTCCCTACTGTTCGGTCTTGGAAAATGATGAAAAAATGTGCACAATCGGCCGTAAAGCGCCGTAAACAGATCTTTCGATATCTTTCCGACAAAGTCCTTGATGCTGAAGCAGACGGTTTCAGTGCTCAGTTCCTGAAAGGATCATGCTCTGGTATCACAGTGTATCACAGTGTACCACTGTTCTCAAGGAAGACTACTGCCATGAGGACAGTGTCGAGGACTTTCAGGGGGCTACGGCACTGCTATGGTCGAAAACACTCGGCCATGCCTTGCGGTAGAAGTGACGTTCCTGCAGTACATGTCCACTCACTTTTGCCGGAAAAAGGGTGATGCTTCTCCGCAAAGTTGTTGCATTGCCTCTCTTGTTGAACCGGAAAGTATTTGCGCTATTCTTCTATATTCAGTTCATTTTCGAGTAAGGGGCCATGTTACATGACCCATGGCATCTAAGAATGAAGCAGGTCAACAACAAAGTGGCGATCAATGGCACAGCGCAGTCAACGCAGTGAACCCAATGAACGCGGAGAACGCAGTTGCCTTCTCTTTGAAGAGCTCCCCCCACAAGGCACACCTCGGTGTCACAGTGCCACGGCATGCCACGGCATCCCTATTCCACAGGCTAGAGCTGGAGATGGAGGACGCTGGAGGCTAGAGGCGAGCGACACTTTGAAGAACCTCACCGTATCCTCTTGGCGCTGCTTCAGGGGAATCCAAGTGTGAGATCTGGGAAGACATGAGAGAACAATAGAGAACATCTATCATCATCTATCCCTTTTTTTGCAAAACAAACAGTGTTTCTGGCCCTTCCCAAGCATTGCCCACTCCTGTTGCTGTTGCCGCATTGTGTTCAGCAGCTGGGAAACCCCACCGATCGGACGGCTCGTCCATAGCTGTAAACACCTCGCAAGAACACATTGATTTTTTGTTTGACATGTGGGTGGTCGTGACCATTCTTTTTTCTTCAGGACGCTGTATTTTTATGTATTTTTCATGTTTTTTCACCGAGCCCGCCGAGCCCCACCAGAAATCATTACAGTAATCTATTATATATGATTACTTTTTTATTTTATGATATTACATAAATATATATATCAATTCAGTTCAACGACGTGCATATGATCAATGCACTGCACACAGCTGCTGCAATGTTTTTCCATCCTTGCAGGACGTGGGTAAGTCAGGATGGATGTATGATGGGAGATCGTTCCCACCGAA